>Ga0214923_10003919_pt1 | contig 18397 bp, 17 predicted proteins | sample LL1510_MetaG_FD_177993 | JGI IMG/M metagenome (GOLD analysis project Ga0214923, IMG submission 177993) | Freshwater microbial communities from Lake Lanier, Atlanta, Georgia, United States - LL-1510 | ecosystem: Environmental > Aquatic > Freshwater > Lake | place: USA: Georgia | collected... | reverse complement strand
GCTGCTCCCGACATTACGGCAATTTCAGCCGTCGGCCATCCAACGATTAATCGCGGATCGTAAGCCTTACCGCACATCGCGTAATTACCAGCACCGTATGAATTACCTAAAACAATGGAAAATTTCGGTACCACACTATTTGCCATGGCATTAACCATCTTTGCACCATCTTTTATTATTCCCCCGTGTTCGCTTTTTGATCCAACCATGAAACCCGTTACATCGTGTAGAAAGACAAGTGGAATATTCTTTTGATTACAATTCATGATAAATCGAGCAGCTTTATCCGCAGAATCAGAATAAATTACGCCACCGAATTGCATTTCTCCTTTAGCATTTTTTACGATTTCGCGATTGTTGGCTACAATACCTACACTCCAGCCTTCAATGCGTGCGTAAGCTGTGATAATAGATTTTCCATAAGTCGGTTTGTATTCGGTCCACTCTGATCCGTCGACGATACATTTCAATAATTCCTTCGTTTCGTATGGTTTTGAACGATCTGCGGGCATAAAACCGTAAGCTGTTTTAGGCTCAAATTGAGAAGCTACAGCCTCAATTCTGTCAAAACCGGCTTCAGCACGTTTTCCCAAGCGGCTAACCAAATCACGAATCGTCTCCAAGCATGTTTTATCATCTGGAACTTTATAGTCGCAAACTCCCGAAAGTTCAGTTTGTGTAGTAGCGCCACCTAAAGTCTCATTGTCAATTGATTCTCCTATGGCAGCCTTCACAAGATAAGATCCTGCCAAGAAGATTGTTCCAGTTTTATCCACGATAAGTGATTCGTCCGACATAATTGGCAAATAGGCCCCGCCCGCTACACAGCTTCCCATTACCGCTGCGATCTGAGGAATACCCTCTGAACTCATGATGGCGTTATTTCTAAAAATTCTACCAAAATTTTCTTTATCCGGAAAAATCTCGTCTTGCATCGGTAAATAAACACCGGCAGAGTCAACTAAATAAATAATAGGAATTTTATTTTCCATTGCAATTTCCTGTGCGCGCAAATTTTTCTTTCCAGTAATTGGAAACCATGCGCCGGCTTTTACAGTGGCATCATTTGCAACAACAATACAAATGCGTTTTTTAATATAACCAATAACTACTACAACCCCTCCTGAAGGACATCCACCGTGTTCTTTGTACATGCCAAAGCCAGTCAAAGCGCCAACTTCAAATCTAGGTGATCCTTCATCCAACAGTAATTCGATACGTTCGCGAGCAGTCATTTTGCCACTTTCGTGAAGTTTTTCAATTCTTTTTTTACCTCCGCCTTCGTATATTTTTGCTAATTCTGTCTCGAGAGCACTTATTTTTAAGCGCATCTGATCTTCGTTGAAATTGAATGCTAGTTCTTTCTCGGATACTGCCATTTTCTAATATTTGTCCCAAATATACGAATTGTAAAACGACAATTAAATTGTATTTTTGTTTCATGCAGGAAGTAAAACAACAAAACATCTTTTCAATTTTCTGGTATATCGTTGCTTTTTTCAACGTTGGATTCCTATTTATGTTGGAAAGTGCTTTACCAGAGGTTAATAGAGATTTATTCGCATTTGGACGTTATGCACTTATTGCGTTTTTGTTTTTAATTGCATTTAAGAAAAAAACGCTTTCTCTTTGGATATTCTCTGCCATGATTCTTGGAGTGGAAGTTGGAATCGATTTTCCAGAGTTTTCCAAGGAAATGGAACGCTTCGGTAAAATATTTTTGCGGTTGGTGAAATCATTGGTTGCGCCTCTTATTTTTGCCACTTTAGTCGTTGGAATTGCCGGGCATTCCAATTTAAAACAAGTTGGTAGAATTGGATTGAAGAGTATTTTATATTTTGAAATCGTAACCACTCTAGCTTTAGTAATTGGACTTTTAGCGATTAATATTTCTCAAGCTGGTGCTGACGTGAAAGTAGAAGCGGGAAAATCCGAGAAGAACAGGGCCTTCAGTCTTACTGCGAATGATATCGACGGGAGTAAAAAATTAGTAAACACCTTGGATTCTTTAGCGAAACTCCCAGAAAATGAAGGGAATGTGGAATTACAATCTACAATCACCCTAATGAAGAAGGATGTTGTTAACATGGAGCTTGGTAAAAAAGATCATTGGGTAGAAGTTTTTCCGGAGAATTTTGCGAAATCAATTGTCGAAAATCAGGTGTTACAAGTTGTAATATTTTCAGTGATTTTTGCCATTGGCTTGGGCATGGTTACCAATATTCAGCACAAAACAACCATGTTGAATTTTAGCGAGAGTTTGGCAGAGGTGATGTTTAAGTTTACGGACATTGTAATGTATGTAGCGCCTCTTGCTGTTTTTGGTGCACTTGCTTCAACTGTTGCGAAATCTGGGGTTGATATCTTGTACAACCTCATGAAGTTAGTGGGAACCTTGTATGTCGCTTTACTTGTGTTCGTGTTTTGCGTGCTGTTACCCATTGCATTAATCGCAAAAATCTCTGTCATTAAATTTATTAAGGCAGTTACAGAACCGGTTACGATTGCCTTTGCGACTGCGAGTAGTGAGGCAGCACTTCCGAAAGCACTTGAGAACATGGAGAAATTCGGTGTACCCAAAAAGATTGTCGCGTTTGTAATACCAACAGGCTACAGCTTTAATTTAGACGGTACTACCTTGTATTTATCTTTAGCAGCAGTTTTCGTAGCACAAATGTGCGGAATGGATTTGTCTATTGGCGAACAAATAAGCATTTGTTTAGTGTTGATGTTGACAAGTAAAGGAGTTGCTGGGGTTAGGGGAGCATCTTTCGTAATTTTGGCTGGAACGGTAGCCTCCATGGGAATAGATCCTGAGAAAGCAAGTATTATTTTAGCTGTAGACGCTTTAATGGATATGGCGAGAACCTCAGTAAATGTACTCGGTAATTGTTTAGCCTCGGCGGTAATTGCACGAAGCGAGGGTGAACTATTAACAGAATAAAAAAAGGGTCAATTAATCGACCCTTCTCTTTAAAATTCTATTTAATAAACTAAAAGTCGGCAGGTAAACCTCCTTCACCTTCACCAATTTTTTGTGTTTCACGTTTCATTTTTAGAGAATCACACTTCAAACATTGATTAATAAATTTACTGCTTAATGAATTGATAGCTGTGGCGTTTTTGACTTCATCATCAATTACTGAATTATAATCTTCTGGATTTGGATAGGTCAACTTAACAATTTGTAATTTACAATCACAGTCATATTTGTCCTCACTCTTACATCTGTCAATAAATGCTCTCTCTTTTTCCTTTGTCCAACCATCATTCATGCTCGCCACTTTTGAAAAACCTGTTATGCATATAACGATGGAAGCAATTGACCAAACGGCAGAAGCACTCAAACCAATTTTTGATCCCGATTTTAACGAATGTAGAAATAAGCTTGTCCCGAATAATAGGGCAAATAACAAACTGGTTCCAATAAGAATAAATAAAAACAATTGTTTACTATCATCAGTCCAAGCTGTTTTGTGCAAAAAAGAGTGTGTACCACCAATTATTAGTAAATACAATCCTAAATAAATAGAAATTAGTCCATATCCATGATTTTTTTGATCGGACGATTTTTTTCCATCGCGTCTTAATAAGATGCCCATCACGATGAGTATAATACCACCAACCAAAAATAGAAGTAAAGAAGTTGTCATATGAAATATTTAAATCGAAAATAGCTAAAAAAATCATTAAATCATTACTTTAGCATGGTAATTGTTAAAAAGAGAAAATTTAAAATCATGAAAAAAATTGTAGGATTAGCATTTTTGTTTTTGAGTGTTTGTGTAAGCGCTCAAGACATCACCGTTTCAGGTGCAAGCTTTAAAAAGAAATTGGAAATTAAAGGAGATGTTTTAACGTATAATGGTGCAGGATTACGCCAAAAGTATGGATTTGATCTTTATGTTGCAGCATTGTATTTAGAAAATCAATCTTCAGATGCCAATAAAATTATCAATACGGATGATATCCAAGCTATAAATATTAAAATTATCTCCAGCAAAGTTACACGTGATAAATTTAACGAGACGGTTGCTGAAGGTTTTACAAAAGCTAGTCACGGTAAGGCAACTGAAGAACAGAAAAAAGTGTTCAAGAGTTATTTTTCGGATGAAATAAAAAACAAAGATGACATTCTTTTAATTTACAAGCCAGGAAAAGGTGTTGCTGTGATGATTAACGGAAAATATAAAGGAGTTGTTGGTAACTTAGATTTTAAAAAAGCTCTTTGGTCAATTTGGTTAGGAACTAATCCGGCGGATGAAAAGTTAAAGAAGAAAATGCTCGGAAAAGTCTAATAAAGATATTTAAACGACAAAAGAAAAGCGGCATAAGCCGCTTTTTTTATTTCTTGTAAAATGGGAGTTTAACCACTTTAGCCTTTACACCCTTATCTCGGATTTCAATGTAAATTTCACTGTCTAATTTTGAATGTTCAGCGGTGACATAACCCAATCCTATCCCCAGTTTCATACTTGGTGACATGGTTCCTGAGGTTACTTTTCCGATTACAATACCATCTTTATCCAGTATTTGATAGTCGTGACGAGGGATTCCTCTGTCAACCATCTCGAACGCAACGAGCTTTCTAGACACTCCAGCTTCTTTTTGTTGTTGTAAGGAAGTGCAATCAACAAATTCTTTTGTGAATTTTGTGATCCAACCTAATCCTGCTTCTAAAGGAGAAGTGGTATCATCGATGTCATTACCGTACAAACAGAAACCCATTTCAAGTCGTAAGGTGTCTCTTGCTGCAAGTCCAATTGGTTTTATTCCCCAATCTTTACCTGCTTCGAAAACGCGATCCCACAATAATTCAACATCTTGATTCTTTACATAAATTTCAAATCCGCCAGAACCCGTATAGCCTGTTGCTGAAATCATTACATTTTCAATTCCCGCAAATTTGCCGTATTGAAAGGTGTAGTAAACCATCTCCGATAGCGAAATATCGGTTAAAGATTGCATAGCTTCTGCTGCTTTTGGTCCTTGTATTGCCAATAAAGAATAGTCATCGGAAAGATTTTTCATGTCTACCCCCAAATCGTTGTGAGATGAAATCCAATTCCAATCTTTTTCAATATTTGATGCGTTCACCACTAAAAAATATTCTTCAGAACTTATCTTGTAAATAATTAAATCATCCACAATTCCTCCTTTTCCGTTAGGCATACAGGAATATTGTGCTTTACCATCGAAAAGAACAGAAGCGTCATTGGTCGTAACTTTTTGTATTAATGCCAGTGCATTTGGACCAGACAACAAAAATTCTCCCATATGTGAAACATCGAAAACACCTACGCCATTTCTAACAGTTTCGTGTTCTGCATTTACGCCTTCGTATTGAACCGGCATGTTGTACCCCGCAAACGGAACCATTTTAGCCCCCAATGCGATGTGTTTTTGTGTTAGTGCGGTATTTTTCATTTTTCTTAATTTATAATGTAGAATTTAGAATGTAGAATGTAGGACTGAAAGCACTGACTTCGGAACGAACGTCGTGTGTGTGGAATGTAGAAATTGATACTTACCAAATAATTTTAAATTTTAAATTATCAATTATACATTTTAACCCTCAATCTTGATCCTTAACTCTTAACCCTCTCCACATATACCCCAGTTCTCGTATCAATCTTTATAACTTCTCCATTATCAATGAAAAGTGGAACTTTAACCTCAGCTCCCGTTGCGATGGTTGCAGGTTTCATGGAATTAGTTGCAGTATCTCCTTTCACTCCGGGTTCTGTATACGTGACTTCTGAAATGATGTACATCGGTAAATCTACAACTAGCGGCGTTTCTTCTTCTGCGTGAAACAAAATATTTACTACCATTCCTTCTTGCAAAAAGCCTGGTTTTTCAACCATCTTTAATGGGATATTTACTTGCTCGAAAGTTTCATTATTCATGAATACATAAGACTCAGCTTCTTGATACAAATATTGATATTCCCGGTTTTCAATGCGCACAGGTTCAATTTTATGTCCTGCCGAAAAGGTGTTGTCGATTACCTTTCCCGATTCTATTTGACGCATTTTAGTCCTAACAAAAGCTGGTCCTTTTCCTGGTTTTACATGTTGGAATTCAATGATTTGAAATAATTTATCGTTGTGCTTGATACACAAGCCATTTCGAATATCTGCGGTTGTTGCCATACAATTAATTTTGAAGGCCCAAAGATAGGTAAAATATCAAGTATTTTGTGAATGATAGTTTTTCTCTTCATATAAACTTATTTTCCTACATTATCTGGACTTATTTTTTTTCAATCTAGATAATTTATCGTAATATTGCAATATAATAATAAAAAATGGGTTTATCTAAGTCAAGCTTTTTTACAGAAGAGCAGAATATTCTAGCCAACAAGTTCAAGGCTCTCGGGCATCCGGCAAGAATTGCAATCCTTCAGTTTATTGTGAAACAAGGGAAATGCATTTGTTCAACAATTGTCGATGAGCTTCCTTTGGCACAACCTACTATTTCTCAGCATTTAAAAGAATTGAAGGCAGCCGGAATAATAAAAGGATCAATTGAAGGAAAAGGAATATGCTATTGTATCGATGAAGAGGTAATTAAAGCACTCCTGGGACAATTGACACATATTTTACCATCAAAAAATGAAACATATTGTTGTTAATTAAAGGTTTATGATTGAACAGATTAAAAATAAATGTGATCAATTATCGGAATCATTCGATTTAATTTCATCAGAAAGAAAACAAATTCTACAAAAAATCGCCAGTATTATTCAGGAGAAGGTAGCAAAGGGTGAGGAAATTAAACTCATGTATGTGTGTACACACAATGCGCGAAGAAGTCATTTTGGTCAGATTTGGTCAGCAGTTGCTGCAGCGTATTACGAAGTCCCTAATGTTACTACCTTTTCAGGTGGGATGGAGGTCACTGCTTTTCATCCAAGTGCAATAAGCGCGCTTGAATCAATCGGGTTTGAAATTAATAAAATAAGTGATGGAGAAAATCCAAGGTACGAAGTCTATTTCAATAATTCTGCCCCGATCCTTTGTTTTTCGAAAGAGGTTAGCCATGAGCTCAATCCACAGGATGAATTTATTGCCGTAATGGTGTGTGGAGAAGCAGAACAAAATTGTCCGTTTATTCCATCAGCAAGTTTGCGGATTTCAACAACTTACGAAGATCCAAAAAGATATGACGACACACCTGAAGAGCTTTCGGAATATGTAAAGACTAGCCTCCTAATTTGTCAAGAATGTTTATACCTTTATTCATTGATTAATAAATAGTTGTATTTTTTTAATTAAACAAATAGTATAAATGAAAAATTCAACTTGTGCACCTGTCGCGCCACGAAAAAAACTTAGTTTCTTAGATCGTTTTTTGACACTTTGGATATTCTTAGCCATGCTGATCGGTATATGGCTAGGTTATGTTTTTCCTCAAATGGTTAACTGGTCAGAGCAAGTTTCCTACGGTACTACAAATATTCCGTTAGCGATTGGATTAATAATAATGATGTATCCGCCATTAGTTAAGGTTCAGTTTTCAAAGGTTCCACGTGTTTTTGCCAAAACTAAATTGATGCTGGTTTCTTTTTTTGTAACGTGGATTATTGGACCATTTTTGATGTTCTTGTTTGCGATTTTGTTTCTGTCAGACCATCCGGATTACATGACAGGATTGATTATAATAGGTTTGGCGCCTTGTATCGCCATGGTAATCGTTTGGAACGAATTAGCCAGTGGAAATAGAGAATTAGTGGCCGGACTTGTGGGGATTAATAGTTTACTTCAGGTAGTTTTCTTTAGTCTTTACGCTTGGTTTTACTTGGAGATTGTTCTACCAGTATTCGGTTTTGATGCGCTTGTGTTTGCTATTTCGTTAAAAGAAATAGCATTTACTGTTTTTATTTATTTGGGAATTCCATTTATGGCAGCAGTTTTAACACGATACATTGTTTTGAGATGGAAAGGGGAGAGGTGGTTAAATCAGAACTTCATTCCCCGGATTTCACCCTTAACCTTGATTTCCTTATTGCTAACAATTGTCTTCATGTTCAGCTTGAAAGGCTCTCTTATAATTTCAATTCCGTTTGATGTTTTGCGTATTGCTTTGCCTTTGGTATGTTTTTTTGGATGTATGTTTTTTTTAATGTTTCTCCTCGGAAAATGGGCTGGTGCAAACTATGAAGACAATGCTGCTTTGTCCTTTACGGCCTCTGGAAATAATTTTGAATTGGCTATTGCGGTATCCATAGGAGTTTATGGTATTAACAGTGGCCAAGCATTTGCGGGTGTAATCGGTCCGTTGGTAGAAGTACCCGCTTTAATCTTAATGGTACGTGTCGCTTATTGGTTAAAGGATAGGTGGTATAGTTGATGCTAATCTTGGGTTTGAAGAGATAATTTTAACTGCTGAACGTTTAAATTTTTAACGTTTATGGCTATTTATTATCTTACAACGGTTACGATTCCTGATTTTGAATGTTCCTTACCACTTATGTCTGTGTATTCGATCACCCAAAAATACACGCCGTCAGTGACATCTTGACCTGATTGCGCTTTACCATTCCATTCTATTAAGAGGTTATTCGTAACAAAAACCTTATTCCCCCAACGATTTAAGATAGTCGTTGATAATGATGCTATTCCCTTTATCATGGTGGGGGTAAATAAATCATTTAACGGAATATTTTTCGCTCCCAAGGCAGACCACAATAAATATCAAAATTCAAAGACAATAAATTCAAGAGCTTTTTCGTAATTTTAGCGCACCAAAAAAGTCGTAGAGAATGGAACCAGTTGCACCGTAAATATCTAACTGCAAAATCAGAATCGTTACCGCAGCCTCGCTTTTAGACAAAATTAGGGATAAATACTGAATACGTTATCAAATAGAATTATCCTTATGAAGAACTGTGGTTAATTAACCATTCAATAAAATATTTCTTTTAATAGGTTTACCTTGTCTGATTAAAATTGCGTGATACGCACTTGGAATATCATGCATCCACTTTGGTAAAATTAAGGTAATTAAAATTCGATCTATGTGTGAAACTAGCCCAAAGAAAATTGCCAGTTGAAAGGGGAATCCTGCATGATTAAATCCAATTAAAGAAGTAAAAGCAACAAGCAAAGTCACTCCCCAAAACTTGGAAAGAAAATTATGATGGGCTGATTCCTTTTTGAACTTAATTAAACTTATAACATAGCATGCGATTTCCATTACTAATATTGTCCATATTACCACCGAATTATCAGAAATAAGCTTCGGATATAAAATCCATGTTGAAAGCCCAAGTGAAAACCAAAAAACCATATCTGTTTGACTATCCATTCTTCTCAGTTTTGCCGATGAGACATTAGTCTTTCGAGCAATTATTCCATCAAGAATGTCTGAAATTAATCCGGCGTACATCATACAAATGATTGAAATCTTGGCATTTTCACCAATAAAATATGCCAAGGCAAGAATAATCGGTGCTAATACCAAACGGAAAAGTATCAGTAAAACTGGGGTATTCATAAATTTTTATTAGTTATGTGCAAATTCAAATATACATAATCCCTTATTAATATTCATTGAATTGCAAATAATCACAATAAATATCAAAATTCAAAGACAATAAATTCAAGAGCTTTTTCGTAATTTTAGCGCATCTAAAACAAGACATACAGAATGGAACAAGTTGCGCCTTATATCCCAAACAACAAAATCAGAATCGTTACCGCTGCCTCGCTTTTTGACGGACATGATGCCGCAATAAATATCATGCGTCGTATCATACAAGCTACCGGTTGTGAGGTTATTCACTTAGGTCACGATCGATCTGTTGAGGAAGTGGTAAATTGCGCCATTCAAGAAGATGCTCAGGCTATCGCAATGACTTCTTATCAAGGTGGCCATACGGAATATTTCAAATACATGTATGACTTATTAAAGGAAAAGGGTGCGCCACACATCAAAATTTTTGGAGGAGGAGGAGGGACCATATTACCTTCCGAAATTGAAGAATTACAAGCATACGGAATTACTCGAATTTATCATCCGGATGATGGAAGAGCAATGGGATTGCAAGGAATGATCAACGATTTGATTCAAAAATGTGATTTCCCCGTTGGAAAAAATATTACGAATGAACCGGAGAAATTAGCCGATAAAAACGTTCCTTCTATTGCAAGAGTGATTTCAGCAGCTGAAAACTTTGCAGAGGAAAATGCAGAAATTCTAACAAAAATTAGAGAAATTGCTCAAACTAAATCAATTCCGGTACTCGGTATTACAGGGACAGGTGGCGCTGGTAAATCTTCATTAGTTGATGAATTAGTTCGTCGATTTTTAATTGATTTTACGCAGAAACAAATTGCTGTTGTTTCTGTCGATCCTTCCAAACGTAAGACAGGTGGTGCTTTGTTAGGGGATCGAATTCGAATGAACTCCATTAAAAGTGATCGGGTATACATGCGCTCATTAGCAACTCGTCAATCTAATTTAGCATTATCGAAACATGTTGCTGAGGCAATCAGTATTTTGAAAGCAGCGAATTACGATTTAATCATTTTAGAAACTTCCGGAATTGGTCAGTCGGATACAGAAATTTTAGATCATAGCGATGTTTCATTGTATGTTATGACGCCAGAATATGGTGCAGCAACTCAGTTGGAAAAAATCGACATGTTGGATTTTGCAGATGTTATAGCGCTCAATAAATTCGATAAACGGGGAGCTCTAGATGCATTGCGTGATGTTAGAAAGCAATACCAACGCAATCACAATTTGTGGGATAAAAACGTGGATGATATGCCGGTTTACGGAACAATCGCTTCTCAATTCAATGATCCAGGAATGAATTCACTTTACAAAGTGATTATGGATAAAATAGTTGAAATAACGGGAGCGACAATTTATTCTACTTTTGAGATTACACGTGAAATGTCTGAGAAAATATTCGTCATCCCACCGGATAGAACGCGTTATTTATCAGAGATTTCAGAAAATAACAGAGCATACGATAAATGGGTGAACCAACAAGTTGAAGTAGCTGAAAAATTATACGGATTACATACCTCTATTCAAACATTGAGTAAGTCGACAGTTGAGGATAAAGACCGATTGGTGAAAGGATTAACCGAAGCGTTTGAAACGGAAAAATTGAATTTTGATCCTAAAAATTGGGCTATCATTGAAAATTGGGACGAAAAGAAACAATCGTTTAAAAATCCTGAATATAAATTCAAGGTACGCGATAAAGTTTTAAGCATTCAAACACATACTGAATCCCTTTCTCATTCGCAAATACCAAAAGTTGCTTCACCGAAATATTCAAGCTGGGGTGACATTTTACGTTGGGTGATGCAAGAAAATTACCCGGGAGAATTTCCTTACACAGCAGGATTATTTCCATTTAAACGGGAAGGAGAAGATCCAACGCGTATGTTTGCTGGTGAAGGTGGACCTGAAAGAACGAACAAACGATTTCACTATGTGAGTTTGGGAATGCCCGCAAAACGACTCTCAACAGCATTTGATTCAGTTACTTTGTATGGAAACGATCCCGATTTACGACCAGACATTTATGGAAAAATTGGAAATTCAGGCGTATCGATTTGCTGTTTGGATGATGCTAAAAAACTGTATTCTGGTTTCGATTTAAGTCATCCGGCTACTTCGGTTTCCATGACAATCAATGGTCCTGCGCCAATGTTGTTGGCATTTTTTATGAATGCAGCGATCGACCAAAATTGCGAGAAGTACATCAAAGCAAACGGTCTCGAAGCTGAAATTGAGTCTAAAATAGCGTCGATTTACAAGGAAAAAGGAACGGAACGTCCACGTTATCAAGGGGTATTGCCAGAAGGAAATGATGGATTAGGACTAATGCTTTTGGGCGTTACGGGCGATCAAGTATTGCCAAGTGATGTGTATGCGAAAATCAAAGCGGAAACATTAACCCAAGTTCGCGGTACGGTTCAAGCCGATATTTTAAAAGAAGATCAAGCCCAAAACACCTGTATTTTCTCGACTGAATTTGCCTTGCGATTAATGGGTGACGTACAACAGTATTTTATTCATAACGGCGTACGAAATTTCTATTCGGTATCTATTTCGGGTTACCACATTGCGGAAGCAGGTGCGAATCCAATTACGCAATTGGCATTTACGTTAGCGAATGGTTTTACCTATGTAGAATATTACTTGAGCCGTGGAATGGATATCAATGATTTTGGTCCAAACCTATCGTTCTTCTTCTCCAACGGAATTGATCCCGAATATGCCGTGATTGGTCGTGTGGCGAGAAGAATTTGGGCAAAGGCCTTAGCAAAAAAATACGCAGCCAACCCACGTGCTCAAATGTTGAAGTACCACATTCAGACATCTGGACGTTCGTTACATGCCCAAGAAATAGATTTCAATGATATTCGAACAACACTTCAAGCATTGTATGCAATTTACGACAACTGTAATTCACTACATACAAATGCATACGATGAGGCTATCACAACACCGACAGAAGAATCTGTGCGCAGAGCGATGGCCATTCAGTTGATTATCAACAGAGAATTAGGCTTGGCAAAGAATGAAAATCCATTGCAAGGAGCATTTATTATAGAAGAGCTTACCGATTTAGTGGAAGAAGCAGTATTGACAGAATTTGATCGTATAACTGAACGAGGCGGTGTTTTAGGAGCAATGGAAACCATGTACCAACGTTCAAAAATTCAAGAGGAATCCTTGTATTACGAAACCTTAAAACATACGGGTGAATTTCCAATCATCGGTGTAAATACTTTTTTAAGTTCAAAAGGATCTCCTACGATTCTTCCAAAAGAAGTAATTCGAGCAACAGAAGAAGAAAAGCAATACCAAATCAAGATGTTAGCTGAATTATATGCAACCAAAGGAGATCAAGCGCAAGATGGTATTCGAAAGGTACAAGATGCAGCCATCAACAACCGAAATATGTTTGAAGAATTGATGGAAACTTGTAAACACGCTTCCTTGGGTCAGGTAACCAAAGCTTTGTTTGAAGTTGGAGGACAGTATAGAAGGAATATGTAATTATTGGTCGGAAATATTTATCTTTTTTGGTCTTAATTTTGTTTTGAAACGGTATGTTTTTTATTCTTTTTAGACTGTTGAGTTTTTCATTTGCATTGTTATATCAAGATGATGGCGGAAGAGATAGTTACAATTCTGATTTCCAATATAAAACAATTGTCTTAGGTTCATCAACAGCTGAAGGCGCTGGAGCTTCATTACTAAGTAATTCATGGGTTTTTAGGTTAGAACAAGAACTTAAAATTTCAAATAAAGCTTCGAGTGTTGTGAATTATGGTAAAAGTGGATATTCTACGTTTCACATAATGCCAACAGGAACCCGATATTCAAATCGGCCTAATCCAGATGTGGAGAGAAATATAACAAAGGCTCTGTCAAATTACCCCAATATGATTATTATAAATATGCCGTCCAATGATGCGGCTTATGGGTATTCAAATGAAGAGCAATTAAGAAATTACCGCTTGTTGATTCAGTTGATTAAGAAAAGGAAAATACAATATTTGTTGATTTCTCCTCAACCGCGAAATTTTAAAAATAATGAACAGAGGAAACAGCAAAACGAGCTGTTTCAGTTGATGAAAAAAGAGTTTTCCCCAAATTTTGTAGATGTGTGGTCCATTTTATCATCCGAAGATTTTAGTTTGAAGTCAACATTCGATTCTGGTGATGGAATTCATCTTAACGACCAAGGTCATGACTACATTTTTCAGCAAGTTTTTGCTAAAATAAACGAGATAAAATAGATATTTTGGTAATTTTGAAGGTGCATTCAATTGAGCCTTTCTATCAATGGCGAGGATATTACATTGCCTCTGAAGATCCTAATTCTCCTTTTTATAATCGAGAATATAGTGAGTTTGAGTTTACAGATACCATTTACAATTTTTACATTCATCCGCAATGGGATAATATAGGTTCAAAAACCTTGTTTCTTAAAATTCTTTATGTCGATTATGAGTTAGGCTATGCTGTTCTGGAGTTTATTGGGGAATGGAATGACGCCATTGAAAATGACATCATGGTACTTAAGCGCGAAATTGTTGAGTCCATGATGGAGCATGGGATAAATAAATTTATTCTTGTTGGAGAAAACGTGTTGAACTTTCATCATTCCGACGATTGCTACTATGAAGAATGGTTTGATGAAGTAGAGGAGGGATGGATTGCCCTGATTAATTTTCACGATCATGTTCTAGCCGAGTTCGAACGCATCAATATCGATCAATACTTTGTCATGGGTGGTGAGTTGGAAGACATTGAATGGAGAACTTACATGCCTCATCAATTTTACAAAAAAGTTCAAGAACTCGTGCAAAAAAGGCTTACCTAGTTAATTAACAAGTATACCGTTAGCGTAGTCTTCCAAGTACTTGAAATTTGGCATTAATTCACCTTCAAGATTTGTTTCGGAGGCTCTTTCTATTACAGCATCTGGGTCATTACCTAAAAACTTTGGAATTACATGTTTAATAAGTTCGTTTCCAAAGTCTTCTGATGCATCTAGAGGTAATTCGCAAGGCAGGTTGTCTATGGCCATAACGGCAATAGCTCCCTCTGAAAGAAAATCAATTTCGGTATTATGCACTGGGTCGTAGCCATAAATTGGATTTCCAATCTTTGAAGCGCGAATTGTACAGGCAATGGGTTCATTCACGTCACAGCTAATGTCACCCACAACTTTCAATCGATTTTTTTCGTTTAACAAGGTATCTCTTGTTAGGATATATGGCGACTTGGAACTCCAATAATGACAAGGAATATACGTGTCGCTGTTGAATGCGTATGGTTCAAAATTAGATGTGTAAAGTTCAGGATGTGTGTAGAACTCTTGTTTTGAAAATTCTTTTCCGTCTTTTCTAACGTAGTAATCTTCAGTATCTAAATGTGTGAAAATTGGTTCATTATGCGAATCTCGCAGGTATTCTTCAGGGGAAACTTCTTTGATGGGCAATAAAGACATAATTTCTCGCGCGCCGTTTCCTACGCGTCCAAATCCAGTTAACACCACACGAAAATTATTCGGTAAGACAACCTTTTTCAATTCTTCTTCTACTTCCTTTCGATCCTTACAGAGATGCGCTGGTTTTAGTTTGTATTCGCCCGATTTTAATCCCCATGTATAGAAGGTATTGTAGCAACCTACTATTCCTGCAAAACGACCGAAACCAATAAGTCTTTTGTTGTTTTTGTCTTTGATGACTTCATAATCAACAAGTCGAATCTTTTTATCTAAAATGACCCGAAGTAATTTTTGGTTATGCGGTTGTTTTTTAAAAGTGTGTGAGAAAAAAACGAAAGTTTTGTTCGGTATTAGCATGTCAATAGGAACTTCTTTTACTCCAAAGATGATATCGCAGTTTTGTAAATCATCCACCAATTTTAATCCCAATGCTGCGTATTCGTCATCCTTGAACACTCGGATATTACTTTTTTGAACGTAGACATCTACCTCTGGGTAAAGTGTTTGAATCGCTTTACATTGTTTTGGCGTTAAAGGCACACGGAAATCTGGCGGCACTTTCCCTTCTCTAATTATTCCGATTTTCATTTTTAAATAGGTTCTTGTAGTAAATATTGGTCAATAAATTCGCGCACACAACCATCCCCTCCTTTTTTCGATAATATGATATGTGATACACTTTTAACTCTGTTGACTGCGTTTATAGGGCATATCGCAACACCTACCGTAGACATGATAGCAAGATCATTGATGTCGTCACCAATATATGCGATCTCTGAAGTATTGATATTCAATTTATTAATCCATGACATTAAAATATCTAGTTTAGGTTCTCTTCCGACATAGCAATGAGTTGCGCCGAGTAGTTTTGCTCTGTCTTGCACCATATGTTCTGTAAATCCAGAGGAAAGAAAACCAACGGGAAATCCATTTTTCGTCAAGTGTAAAATGGCCATTCCATCCTTCGCGTTGTATTTTTTCATTTGGTCACCATTCTCGCTGACATACATGCCTTCATCCGTAAGCACACCGTCCACGTCGAGAACTAGAAATTTGATGTTGTTGAGCCGTTTTCTTAGTGATTCATTTGGATAAACTTGCTTAAAAAGAAGGTTCATCATGTCAATTTCGTATTCTTCGCAAACTGCCTCTAAATCAAAAATGGACAGTTCATTGGCATGATCAACTTCGAAATCTTGAAGAAACGAATGGTAGTCTACTCCAAACTTTTCACACAATCCTTTTAAGTTCTGCTCTAGGTACATTTTATACAATGGAATATCCCACGCAATTGGCGAGAGGTTTGATTTCGTTAATGAGATTTTTGAATTCTTCAAAATTCAATTGCTGACTTGCATCTGACAGAGCTTTCTTTGGATTTGGATGTGTTTCAATCAACAAACCATCCACTCCCATGGCTACACAAGCTTTGGTTAAACTAGGAACTCCATAAGCATAACCCATTGCATGAGATGGGTCAAGAACTACAGGCAAATTACAATGTTCTTTTAACCAAGCTACACCGCATAAATCTAGTGTAAACCGAGTTCCTGTTTCAAAAGTTCTAATGCCACGCTCGCACAGAACTACGTTTAGATTTCCTCCTGACATTACAAATTCTGCAGCCTGAACAAACTCTTGTAGTGTGGTACCAAAACCTCTTTTTATTAATACAGTTTTATTAGTTTTTGAACATGCACGCAAAATACCTTGGTCGTACATAGCTTTAGCGCCAACTTGGATCACATCAGTATATTCGATAATCTCATCAATATGGGAGGCATCTCTTGCTTCGGTAATGATGGTATGTCCGAATTCTACTTTCATTTTTCTGAGAAGTCTCAATCCTTCGATTCCTAATCCTTGAAAAGAGTAAGGGGACGTTCTCGGTTTGAAGCATCCGCCACGAAGCGTTTTTAATCCCAATTCTTTTAAGACTTCAGATGCAGCGCGTATTTGTTCTTCGGATTCCACTGAGCAAGGACCACCAATTACGACAGTGTTTCTCGTTTCACCTCCAATCACAACATTTCCAATCGCAACCTGTCTCGTAGTTGATTTATAATGTCTTGATGAAAGTTGCATGTCATTGGCAAGTACGCAGTATTTTTCGGAGAATTCAGCTAACGACTCTGGTAATTCCTTCACTGATGAACTGGTAATTAATACGTTTTTACCTTCGTCAATAATTAAAAATGCTTGAATACTTGCTGCTAAAGATTGTGCTAATTCGTTGGAAACAGAAGATTTTAAGGTAATTATCATATTTCTCCTTTAATAAGGTGTGTAAAGTTAATAATTCCAACGGCATGTCCAATCGAATTTATCACAGGTAAATACATGATGGGGAAGGAACATTTCTTGATCAGTTGTAACAATTCTTCAACGGTCGCTGTTTCAAGAATATTAAGGGGATTGGGGTTAACAAAATCCGAAATTGTGATATTTTTAAAATCTTCCCATTTTATCAATAAGCCTTTTCGAATATCAGCACTTGAGGCTATACCGCTTAACTTTCCTTCTTCGCTGAGTACCAATGCAAACCCCAATTTTCCTTCGTCTACCACTTTGACAATTTCCTTTGGTGAGTGCACAGTTGAAAAACAAATAGGGCATTCTTCGAGGGGCATCATGAAGTCCTTCACTTGAAACGATGATTCAATTTCTCTCTTCGTTAAATTCATTAGTGCTTGTCCGATACTTGGCGCATTGAATAAATAAGAACCTGATACGCATGAGCTCACACCCATATTTCTCAATATAAAAGAAACTTCTCCGTTTACACCGCCATCCACATGAATGGATTTTGAAGGATACATTTTTCTAAACTTTCTAATTTTTTGAAAATTATTTCGATCAAATTTGCCGCCACTTTGCCCCGGTGTTGTGGCCATTATGAGAATGAAATCAAATCCGCTAAATCCCTGAAAAATATCAACTGGAGTATCTGTAGTAATGGCAATTCCTTTTTTTCCTTTTATATCCTCGGGTAGAAGAAGTGGAGCTTTGAGTTCTTCAAATTGAAAAGTCAGGTAATCAACAGGGTGTTTTCGCAATAAGTTATAATAGGCTTCTGGCATGGTCGTAATAAGGTGCAGATCTATTTTCGTCTTACTGATTTTTCGAATTCGTTCGATATCCAAAAAAACAGATGGGTCATCGTTGCAGTCAAGATGAAACAGATCTACTTGATGTGCGTCTAAATCGCAAATAATCTCCTCTAATGGACGATGTTTATCACTGTAAATAGATGCCGAAATTTTCATAGTGGATTCGGTATTTCTTTCACGTCAAATTGATTATTGGCGATGGCAATTTCACACGGAGTAGTTTTAAAACTTGCGACACTCGTGTTCAGTGATTGCTGCAGCTCCAAAAAAGTTCGAATTTCCTCAAAGT
>Ga0214923_10003918_pt1 | contig 18403 bp, 12 predicted proteins | sample LL1510_MetaG_FD_177993 | JGI IMG/M metagenome (GOLD analysis project Ga0214923, IMG submission 177993) | Freshwater microbial communities from Lake Lanier, Atlanta, Georgia, United States - LL-1510 | ecosystem: Environmental > Aquatic > Freshwater > Lake | place: USA: Georgia | collected... | reverse complement strand
TTATAAGTATAGACTTCTCCTTGTATTGCCCTTTCAGCCTTTCCACTGATTAATATTGCAGCATAAATTGGCAAAAACGACAACATCGGAAAAGTTGGAGAATAACGATAATCGAAATTACCAGAAAAAAGAAAAACCATTTTTACGGCAAAAAGTAAAGACCCTGCAAGCAAGCCATGGAGCACAGCAGGACGATTAAAAAACAATTTTAGCTTTTCCATATTAATTATTGTACAATATTCCTTTAGAAACTACTGCCATCACCTTCCCTTTTGATATTTTGTTTAATCCCAAAACATTGTAGGCTTTGGTACCTTGGTTTTGTCTTGTCAAAAAATGAGTTGATTCACTTGAAAATAAGGTAAAATCAGCAATTTCGCCTATTTCAAAGCTCCTTTCGGGCATATTGTAAATTTTATTAGCTCCATTGACCAACGTATTCACAACTTTATTGAAGTCAGAACCAAAAGTTTCGAGCATCATATTATAAAAGGAAGGTAAGGTTGCTGCTCCAAATGTTGCATATTCGAATTCAACGTTTTTTGATTCAATATCATCTGGACAATGATTACTCATAATTGCATCAATTGTGCCATCTAAAACTCCTTGAACCAAAGCCAATCGATCTGATTCCGTTCTCAAAGGAGGGTAAACCTTAAAATTTTCGTCAAATTCACCAACTGCATTTTCATTATATGCCAAATTCATGATTGGCACTGCAGCATATACCTTAATTCCATCGGATTTGGCTTTTCGGATGATTTCTACCGATGCAGCACTGCTGATTCCAATAATTCGCAAAGGAACCTCCAACCATTCGGCCATAACCAAATCAGATAAAATTGCCATGGTTTCACTTACTACAGGCAAACCTTTTAATCCTAAATTCACATTGACAATTCCTTCATTCACAACTCCACCCGTAACCAATTTAGATTCGAAAGGAAAATGCAAATACGGAATATTCAAAGATGCACAGTATTGCATGAGTTTACTTCTTAATGAAACAGAAGCACTAGAAACGATTCCATCGGTTTGACCAATGCTTCCCGCTTGGAACATTTCAAACACTTCGGCCATTTCTTCACCTAACTGTTGTTCACTTGAAAGACCTAAAGGATATATCTGAACATCGCATTGATTTGATGCGTGTTTAATTTGCGAAATTACAGTTGCATTCTCAGGCAACGGATTAGTCCCACATAAAGCGGCAACAGAAGTAAATCCTCCAATTCGGGCAGCATGCGAAAGTGAAATCAAATCTTCCTTCCAATTGGCACCTGGATCTGGACAAGTTGCAAATGCATCAAACCAACCAAGTGAAATACAATTCCCACTTGCGTCAAAAGTTTCAATATTAGCTTGATTGATTTCTGGAGCAATATTGGAAATTTTCCCATTTTCAATAAAAACATCAACCAATTGATTGTTCCATTTGCTTTTGGCATCAATAACTTTTGCAGATTTAATTAGAAGATTATTTGTCATACAGTTTTAACCGAATTCGTTTGTTTATTTTTATATTTCAACACCAATAATACAACTTCCCCTGCAAAAAACAGAGCCGATAGCCATAAAAACAATCGCCACAGGGAATTATCAGCTTGAATTATAGTTAATTTATTCAACATTTGTTGTTCCTCTACAAATTTAACACCCAACTGTTGCATTTCATTTTTTCTTTCCAAAGAAATTGATTTTAACTCACTTTCTGTTCTAAGCGAGTTGAGCGCAACTGTTTCCCTAAAATTATTTTCTTTTGAGGGACACAAATCGTAATAACCTGGTTTATTCGTTTGAAATTGAGTGTTAAACGCAAGTCCAAATTCACTCATTTCTAAGTTCGCCACCCATTCAGATTGCTCACTTCTCAAAACTGCACCTTTTTCAATATTAAATTCCTTTACATGAGAAATAGGCATTGGGTTACTTGAATTCAAAAACCCAAGTATGGGTTTGGCTTCGTGGAAACTTCCCATAAATAATTGGGTAAATAAAGGCAAAAACAAAGATGATTTGGCAAAGGAAAGACTGCCCGATTCAAAATCAGACATCCACAACCAAATACTGCCATTTCCAGATTCCTTTTTCAATAAAATTGGGTCGTTGTTTTCTAGGGTTAAAATAGTTTGCCAGTTTGGATCAACCTGTTTTTCGATTTGAAAATATTCAGTTACAAAAGGCATTTGCGTTTTTTCATCTATGGTTTCGGTAAATGCACTTTTAAAAACATCATTATTTAAGCCACTCGCAGCAAGGGCATATTTGTCTTTTTTCAAAATAACTTTCAATCCAAAAAAGTCATTTGCGTTTATATTTTTTGTTTGGGGTATACAAACAACATTTACGCCTTTTTGAGTTAACTCAGATATACTAACTAATGTTTTGGCATTGATGTTTTCCGCATTACAAATAACTGCCGTTTTAACTTCTGAATTGATTTTTTCAAATCCACCAAATGGTTTTACTTGGAAAATAGATTGCGTTTTTAATAACTTATTTACAAAGGGATTATTCCCACTCACAACCAAAGGAAATTCTTCACTTGTATTCAAATAGAGCAACAACGAATTGTCTGCCTGTATTGAATTGTCGTCTAAACTTAATTTCAATTTATTCAGAGATCCATTGGGCAATGAGAAATTCACTTCCAATTTGTTTTGTTTATTGAAATCCGCTTTGCTGTTACCAATGATTTTATCGTCAGATATTAACTGAACATTTAAACTACCCACATAATCTGATTGAGAACAAGAAATCTGTGCTGTGATGGTTTGAGATTTGCTATTGGTATTCCAAGGGCTCGTTATGTAAGCAGAATCAATTGAAAAATTAATTGGATCTGTTGATTCAATTTCAACAACCTTCCAAATGGCATTGGTATAATTGATGTTCTTATATCCCTCAAAAACATCGTGTTTGACGTCAGTAACAAGATAAACAAACAAATTGCTGCCCTCGTTGCTGGCAATTAATGGATCAATATTTTCCATCCAATCTTGAAGCGATTCTGGAATTTGATTGGCTTGAATTTCACTAATCACATTCAATGCCGCTCTGGAATCGAGCCACTGTTGCGACATTTGAGAATGATTGGCAATAATTGCGAATTTGGTATTCGCATTGGCATTTTTTATAATTTTACGTCCTGCGTTTTTGGCTTTTTCCAACAAAACTTCGCCATTGTTTTGCAACATCATACTTGGTGAACAATCTATCACAACCACAATTTTGTTTTCTAGTGTAGTTACTTGTTGTTGTTCATTGCAAGAAGGCATTGAAAAAGATAAAACCAAAAAGAAAATTGCCAAACATCGCGTGATCAAAAGCCACCAATGTTTGATCATTTTTTGTTTTTTCGAAGCATTTAATTGTTCAACTAATCTAAAAACGCCAGGAAAGTATAATGTTTTAAACTTTCTAAACTGGAATAAATGAATTAAAATTGGAAGTAAAATTAACAGAAGTCCCCACAAAAAACCAGGCTGTTGAAAATGCATATTCAAATGTAAGGAATTGTATTTAAGTATTTTGTTCTTTTACAGAGTAACGTTCAACTACCCAATCTGGAACAGAAACTGCTCTTGCACTATTGATATCTACCAAGGCAAATTTGCCTTTGCCCTCTGCAACCAATTTATTCGCCGTATTTGTCATTCTAAATCCAACAATAGATCCGGTTTTTTCAAGACTAATTATTCTGGTGTACACTTGAGCCACATCGCCCATTTTGAGTTGTCTCTTGAATGAAATGTCAAAATCTTGTAAAAACCAACCGAATCCCCTGCTTAAGAACTCATCCATACCACATAAATAATTCTTTTGCATTTGCTCAAAGCGTGCGGCTAAGAAATAGTCGAGATATTTGGCGCTGTGAACATGTCCAAACAAATCAATATCATCAGGGCGAACCTGAACCAAGGAAAGATATTCTGAATAATCTAAAGACATTAAAACAAACCGTTCAATGTGCTTTCAACTTGTGCAATAATTTGAGATAGATCTTCAGGATTTTCTTGAAAATCCATATCGTCTACGTTAAAAATCAGCAATTGGCCTTTATAATCACCAATCCATGCTTCATAACGCTCATTCAATCTTTTTAAATAGTCCAAACGAATGGCATCCTCATAATCACGTCCACGCATTTGAATTTGATCAACCAATTTGGGAATTGATGCGCGTAAATAAATCAATAAATCTGGTTGTTCAATTTGGGTGCTGATATTTTCAAATAGTCGACTATAATTTTCAAAATCACGGGTGCTCATCAATCCCATAGAATGTAAATTTGGCGCAAAAATATAAGCATCTTCATAAATAGTACGGTCTTGAACAACTGTTTTTTCACCTTTACGAATATCTTGAACGTGTTTCCAACGTGTATTTAAAAAATAAACTTGCAAATTAAAACTCCAACGCTGCATGTCTTCGTAAAAATCAGAAATATATGGATTGTCATCCATGTCTTCTAATTGCATTTCCCAACCATAATGTTTAGACAACAAATGAGTTAAAGTAGTTTTTCCTGCACCAATATTTCCAGCAATTGCAATGTGACGAGCCATACTGCAATATTAACTAATCCACGAGGGGTTATGCAAATCATTTACCTACAAAAGTTTTACACAATTAAGCGAAGACACTAATAGAATTAGGGCATTTGGAAACTTCAAAGTAGTTTTGTAATGTAATGACCGAGAAGAAAACCAAATTCACCTCACAATGGCATTTATTATTGAGATTGCTCAAATTGGCTCAATTTCAAAAAACATGGATTGTACTCGCTATTTCTTTAACAATTATCCAAAGCTTACTTACTGCTACACAACCCTATTTATATAAAATTGTAATTGACCAAGTTATTTTAGCCAATAAATTTCACTTACTTTCATTTTGGTGTGGCATTTTGGTTGTTTGGTTGGTTATTCAAGCCGCACTTGGGTTTGTGAATGCCTATTTATCGGAGCGAATTGCCCAATCTATTATTTTGAAACTCCGACAATTTGTTTATGACCATCTCATTCAGTTAAAATTAAGTTTTTTTGATAAAACACCTGTCGGAACCGCTGTAACAAGAAGTATTTCCGACATTCAAACAATTACAGACTTATTTTCATCTGGAATTATTACCATTCTGGGTGATCTTATTCAGATTATTGCCATTTTGGTTTGTATGTTTTACATCAACGTAAAACTTACATTTTTAACACTATTGGTAATACCCATTTTAATGTATAGTGCAAACAAATTCAGAAAAGGTATTCGCGATACATTTCAGGAAGTGCGTAACCAAGTTGCCAATTTGAATGCGTTTTTACAAGAAAGAATTACCGGTATGCAAATTGTTCAATTGTTCAATCAGCAAGAACGTGAATATCAAAAATTCGAAGCCATCAATAAAAAACACAAAGCGGCCAATATCAGAAGTATCTTTTATTATTCCATTTTCTTTCCCATTGTTGAAGCGTTAATTGCCGTAGCTTTTGCAATTATTGTGAGTTATGGCAGCCAAGCTGTTTTAAACCAAGCCATTCATCTTGGAGAACTTACAGCATTCATTATGTTTATCAATTTGTTTTTTAGACCTGTTCGTGCAATTGCTGACAGGTTTAACAACATCCAAATGGGTATTGTAAGTGCTGAAAGAATATTCTTACTCATCGATTCTGAAGAGAATATTGAAAAAACCGGAAGTTATATCCCTCAAAAAATTAATGGAGACATTGAATTCAAAAACATCTGGTTTGCTTATAATGATGAAAATTGGATATTGAGGGACATTTCATTTACCATTGAATCTGGTAAATCTTTGGCAATTGTGGGAGCAACAGGAAGCGGCAAAACAACCATTGCCAATTTGGTTACCCAAATGTATCAGCATCAAAAAGGTGATATATTCATTGATGGAAAAAATGTGAATGAGTTTCATTTGCCTACTTTAAGAAAGAGAATTGCGGTTGTATTGCAAGATGTTTTTCTATTCTCTGGAAGTATCAAAAGCAACTTAGTGCTTAAAAATCAGGAGGTAAGTTCGACTGAAATTGAAAAAGTTGCAAGAGAAATTGGGGCATACGATTTTATTGAAAAATTACCGGGTGGATTTGATTTCAATGTAAAAGAAAGAGGTTTATCACTTTCCCAAGGACAAAGACAGTTGATTTCGTTTATTCGGGCACTCACAATGAAGCCTGATATGATTGTCTTAGATGAAGCAACAAGCTCAATTGATTCGCATACCGAAGAATTGATTCAAAACGCAATTCAATTGCTCTTAAACAGTAGAACTGCCATTGTAATTGCGCACAGACTAAGCACAATTCAAAACTGCGACGAAATTATTGTGATTGATAAGGGACAAATCATTGAGCGCGGAAACCACGAAAAACTAATTAGTATGAATGGCGTTTATACGAATTTGTATAAAAACAGCCAAGAAGGTTATATTAAATAACCGCCTGTAAATTGGAAATAAATCGCATCTATTTTGTTTGCAATTGTTCTATTTTTTTTGTTATTTTAATTATCTACTATTACTCCACTTAAGAATAGAACAACGATCCAACCTATTCCCACTCGTTGAATTGATACTAAATAAAGAATTCTAGTTTTGCTAATATAAAATAAATGGGGAGATATCCAACAACTTATTAATTTAATCTCTAATCTAATCCTCCCGAAAGCTTTCGGGATAATCCATCTAACCTGTATAACAAAAAAGGCTACCTAAATGGTAGCCTTTTTTGTTAGAATTATTTTTGAATTAAGCTTCCTCTTCTTCGTATTTGGTTGCCATCAAACGCTCGTATTCTTCAAGTGAGCCAGTTACTACGTTGTCGAAACGACGCATACCTGTACCCGCTGGAATTAAGTGACCTACGATTACATTTTCTTTCAAACCTCTTAACTCATCTACTTTACCAGAAATTGCAGCTTCATTCAAAACTTTAGTAGTTTCTTGGAAAGAAGCAGCACTCATAAAGCTTTGAGTACCCAATGAAGCTTTGGTAATACCTTGCAAAATTGGAGTTGCTGTTGCAGGAACTGCATCACGGTATTGTACCACTTTTTTATCTTGACGACGCAATGCGCTGTTTTCTTGACGCAAGTCTTTCAAACTTACAATCTGACCAGCATGCATTTCACTGCTTTCACCTGCGTCGGTTACAAACTTCTTGTCATATATCCAGTCATTTTCTTTCTGTAAAGTCCATTTATCAACAGCTTCACTTTCAAGGAAACGGGTATCTCCTGGATCCATAACTTCCATTTTTTGCATCATTTGACGTACAATAACCTCAATATGCTTATCGTTGATTTTTACACCTTGAAGGTTGTAAACTTCTTGAATTCCATTCAATACATAACGTTGTACTGAAGCAGGACCTTCAATTCTTAAGATATCTTGAGGAGTAATTGCACCATCTGACAGAGGTTGACCAGCGCGAACATAATCACCGTCATGCACCAAAATGTGTTTAGACAAAGCAACTTGATAGTGCTTCACTTCTCCATCTTTAGAGTTAATGATAATTTCTTGGTTACCTCTTTTAGAAATACCATAGGTTACGATACCATCAATTTCAGCAACTACTGCTGGATTTGAAGGATTTCTAGCCTCAAATAACTCAGTTACACGAGGAAGACCACCGGTAATATCACGGGTTCTTGTAGCACTTCTTGGAATTTTAGCCAAAATATCACCTGCTTTGATCACGGCGTTTTTCTTAGCTACCAAAATTGCTTTCAAAGGCATGTTGAACGTTTTAACAGTTCCTTCTTCACCTTCAACGCGAATAACCGGTACTTTGGTTTTGTCTTTGCTTTCAATGATTACCAATTCAGATAATCCTGTTTGCTCATCACCTTCTTCACGCATGTTAATTCCCTCAATGATTTGTTCGTAAGTAACGGTACCATCAATATCAGAAATAATCAACGTGTTAAATGGATCCCAAGTACACATTTTATCACCTTTTTTCACCTTCATACCTTCTTTTACCAAAAGTTGAGCACCATAAGGTACGTTGAAACTTGTAATAATAGTTTTGGTTTTAGGATCAAGAATTCTAATTTCACCTGAACGACCCAATACGATCTCAGTTTGTTTGATATCGCCAGTTGCATCATCGGTAACTTCTTTGATAACAGTTCTCATGCTATCAATACTCACTACACCTTCATATTTGGTTTCAAGTGTATTTTCAGCCGCAATATTCAACGCAGCACCCCCTGTATGGAATGTACGAAGTGTTAACTGTGTTCCAGGTTCTCCAATTGACTGTGCTGCAATTACACCCACAGCTTCACCAGATTGAACCATTCTACCTGTCGACAAGTTACGTCCATAACAACGAGCACAAACACCACTTAAGGTTTCGCAAGTTAATACTGAACGGATTTCAATTTCCTCAATACCCGCTTCTTCAATATCTTTTGCTTTAGTTTCATCAATTTCATATCCCGCTGGGCATACCAATACGCCAGATGTAGGATGATAGATGTCGTCTAATGCAGTTCTACCTAAAATACGGTCATATAATGATTCTGTAATCTCGTCATTTTCTACAATTGCACTCATGTTGATACCACGTAAGGTACCACAATCGCGTTCTATGATTACAACATCTTGAGCAACATCATGCAAACGACGAGTCAAATAACCCGCATCCGCTGTTTTCAACGCTGTATCTGCCAAACCTTTACGAGCACCGTGGGTAGATACGAAATATTCCAATACGTTCAAACCTTCTTTGAAGTTAGAAATAATTGGATTTTCAATTGTATCTCCAGAACCACCAATGTTCTTTTGTGGTTTAGCCATCAAACCTCTCATACCACCAAGCTGACGGATTTGTTCTTTAGAACCCCTCGCTCCAGAATCCAACATCATATAAATTGGGTTGAATCCTTGATCGTCATTTTGTAAGTCTGTAATTAATACTCTAGCCAATTGGTTGTTCACCCTTGTCCATAAATCAATTACTTGGTTATAACGCTCGTTGTTGGTAATGAATCCCATATCGGCATTCGATTGGATTTCCATTACCTCTTCCATTGCTTTGTTTACCAAAATGTTTTTCTCATCTGGAATACGCACATAACTTAGGTTAAAGCTTAATCCACCTCTAAAAGCATAATGGAAACCAAGATTTTTAATATTATCTAAGAATTCAGCTGCAGCAGCAACACCTGAGAAACGAATAATTTCAGAGATGATGTCACGCAAATTCTTTTTCTTCAACAATTCATTGATATAACCTACTTCTTCAGGAACAACTTCGTTAAATAATACACGACCAACAGTTGTGTCAATTACTTTCCAAATTAATTCACCGTTTTCTTTGATTCTCACACGACATTTAATTTTCGCATGTAAATCAGCACGTTTTTCGTTATATGCAATTATTACTTCTTCTGCACCATAAAAAGATAAACCTTGACCGTTAACTTGATGTTTGTCGGTTGAAAGTCTTTCTTTGGTTATATAGTACAATCCCAAAATCATATCCTGTGAAGGTACAGTAACTGGAGTACCATTTGCAGGGTTTAAGATATTGTGAGAAGCAAGCATTAATAATTGAGCTTCAGCAATTGCAGCATTTCCTAATGGAACGTGCACCGCCATTTGGTCACCGTCAAAATCGGCGTTAAAACCAGCACACACCAACGGATGTAATTGAATTGCTTTACCTTCTACCAACTTAGGTTGGAAAGATTGGATACCCAATCTATGCAACGTAGGAGCACGGTTAAGCAATACTGGATGTCCTTTCAAAATATTCTCAAGAATATCCCAAATTGCTGGGTCTTTTTTCTCAACTATTTTCTTCGCTGTTTTTACAGTTTTAACAATTCCTCTTTCGATTAATTTACGAATAATAAATGGTTTAAACAACTCAGCAGCCATGTTTTTAGGCAAACCACACTCATTTAATTTAAGCGTTGGTCCAACTACGATTACAGAACGACCTGAATAATCTACACGCTTACCCAATAAGTTTTGACGGAAACGACCTTGTTTACCTTTAAGCATATCGCTCAAAGATTTTAAAGGACGGTTACCTTCAGACTTAACAGCTGATGCACGACGGGTATTATCTAATAAGGAATCTACCGCTTCTTGCAACATACGTTTTTCATTACGAAGAATCACATCTGGAGCTTTGATTTCTACCAAACGCTTCAAACGATTATTCCTAATAATTACACGACGATAAAGATCATTTAAATCAGACGTTGCAAAACGACCACCTTCCAAAGGAACCAAAGGTCTTAGTTCTGGTGGAATAACAGGCAACATCTTCATAATCATCCACTCTGGTCTGTTTTCACCGGTAGTTTGCGCACTGCGGAAACCTTCAATTACTTTCAAACGCTTTAGCGCTTCTTGCTTACGCTGTTGAGATGTTTCTGTTGCTGCTTGAATTCTTAAGTCATAACTTAATTTATCCAAGTTCACTCGTTTCAACAAATCTTCTAACGCTTCTGCTCCCATTTTGGCAACAAATTTGTTAGGATCATGGTCATCTAACATTGAATTCTCTTTCGGCAAAGAATCAAGAATATCTAAATATTCTTCTTCTGTCAAAAGGTCTAAGTATCCTACGTTCGTAGCGTTACCTGTTTGAATTACTACATAACGTTCGTAGTAAACAACCATGTCTAACTTTTTTGTAGGGATACCCAATAAATAACCAATTTTATTTGGCAAAGAACGGAAATACCAGATGTGCGCTACAGGAACCACCAAGTTGATGTGACCCATACGCTCTCTACGTACTTTTTTCTCTGTTACCTCTACACCACAACGGTCACAAACGATTCCTTTGTAACGAATTCTTTTGTATTTACCGCAATGACATTCGTAATCTTTGATTGGACCAAAAATACGCTCACAGAACAATCCACCCATTTCAGGCTTATAGCTTCTGTAATTGATGGTTTCTGGTTTTACAACCTCACCAAAGCTACGACGAAGTATATTTTCAGGAGAAGCTAACGAGATTCTAATCTTGCTAAAATTGCTTCCGATTTTTTGTGTTTTCTTTTGAATTTGCATCTTGTTTTTTTACGGAATATTAATCCAAAAAGGTTACCTCTAAGCCCAAACCACGGAGCTCGTGCAACAATACATTAAACGACTCTGGTGTACCAATGCTAGTGATGTTATCACCTTTTACAATGGCTTCATATGCCTTCGCTCTTCCTGTGATGTCATCAGATTTAATGGTTAAGATTTCACGAAGGATATTAGCTGCACCAAATGCTTCTAATGCCCAAACCTCCATCTCACCAAAACGCTGACCACCAAATTGAGCCTTACCACCTAATGGTTGTTGAGTAATCAACGAATAAGGACCAATAGAACGAGCATGCATTTTATCATCAACCATGTGACCAAGTTTCAACATATAACTTACACCCACTGTTGTTGGTTGATCAAATTTGTTCCCTGATAATCCATCATTCAAATACACCAAACCATTAGTTGGAACACCGGCCTTGTCTGTGTATTCTTTAATTTCATCCAAAGATGCACCATCGAAAATTGGGGTTGCAAAACGCACACCTAATTCTTTACCAGCCCATCAAGTACAGTTTCATAAATTTGACCCAAGTTCATACGAGAAGGTACACCCAACGGATTCAAAACGATATCCATAGGAGTTCCATCATCTAAGAATGGCATATCTTCTTCACGCACAATTCTTGCAACAATACCTTTGTTACCATGACGTCCTGCCATTTTATCACCAACCTTCAATTTACGTTTGTTAGCAACATAAACTTTAGCCAATTGAAGAATTCCTGTTGGCAATTCATCGCCCACACTAATAGAATAATGCTCACGCTTAAAGTTTGTAATTTTATCGTTATGTAAGTTGATATAATTTGTCAACGCACGTACAATCAATTCATTCTTTTCGTCGTCTGATGCCCAATTGTGATAGTTCACATTTGAATAATCAATACTCAACAAATTCTTTTGCGAGAATTTTGTACCTTTTGGAATCAATTCCTCACTGTACATATTGTAAACGCCTTGGCTTGTTTTACCATTCACCAATTGGAATAGTTTTTTAACCAATTCATCTTTCAACGCGGCAAGTTCTTTTTTGTGATCTTCTTCAAGGCGATTTAATTTGCCTTTATCCGATGTACGAACTGCTTTATCTTTTTTCGTTTTGCTGAATAATTTTTTAGTAATTACTACTCCTTGTGCACCTGGAGGCGCTTTCAACGAAGCATCTTTCACATCACCGGCTTTATCTCCGAAAATTGCTCTTAATAATTTTTCTTCTGGTGATGGTTCTGTTTCTCCTTTAGGTGTAATTTTACCAATTAGAATATCACCTTCTTTTACTTCAGCACCAATACGAATCAAACCATTTTCATCCAAATTACGCGTCATTTCTTCGCTTACATTTGGAATATCGTTTGTTAATTCTTCTTCACCGCGCTTTGTATCACGAACTTCTAATTCGTATTCAGTAATATAAATAGTAGTAAACCAATCGTCTTTTACAACTTTTTCAGAGATTACAATCGCATCTTCAAAGTTATAACCTTGCCATGGCATATATGCTACTTGCAAGTTTCTTCCCAGAGCCAATTCGCCACCTTGAGTAGCATATCCCTCAGAAATAACTTGACCTTTTTTCACTTTATCACCTTTGCGAACCAACGGACGCAAATTGATACATGAATTTTGGTTTGTTCTACGGAATTTGATTAAGCTGTAAGATTTTGTATCACCAGTAAAACTTACCAAATCATCATCATCATTGTGATCATAACGAATTGTAATTTCACGCGCATCAACAGAAACAACTTCACCATTTCCCTCCGCATTAATCATTGAACGTGAATCTCTAGCAACTTTTTCTTCCAAACCAGTACCAACAATTGGAGCTTCAGGCTTCAACAATGGAACTGCTTGACGTTGCATGTTCGATCCCATCAATGCACGGTTGGCATCATCATGCTCCAAGAAAGGAATCAACGAAGCGGCAATAGATACAATCTGGTTAGGGGCAACGTCCATATAATCCAACTGAGAAGAAAGAACTGAAGGAAAATCACCTTCTTTTCTACTTTTCACATATGGAGTAATAAAGTTCCCTTTTTCATCTAATACAGCGTTGGCCTGTGCAATTGTTTTGCCATCTTCCTCTTCTGCACTCAAATAAGTAATTACACCAGAAATTTTACCATCTACTACTTCTCTATAAGGAGTTTCCAAGAATCCCATTCCGTTGATTTTCGCGTGAACACACAACGAAGAAATCAAACCAATGTTTGGACCCTCTGGAGTTTCAATGGTACATAAACGACCATAATGCGTATAATGTACGTCACGTACTTCAAAACCTGCACGTTCTCTGCTCAAACCACCAGGACCAAGTGCACTCAAACGACGTTTGTGTGTAATTTCAGCAAGTGGATTAATTTGATCTAAAAATTGTGAAAGTTGGTTAGTTCCGAAGAAAGAATTGATAACAGATGATAATGTTCTCGCATTTACCAGATCTTGTGGGGTAAATACTTCATTATCTCGAATATTCATTTTCTCACGAATGGTTCGAGCCATTCTTGCCAAACCAACACCAAATTGTGCATACAATTGTTCTCCAACTGTACGAACACGACGGTTACTCAAATGGTCAATATCATCCAATATTTCTGAACCATTGTATAGTTCAATCAAATAACGGATAATTGAAATGATATCGTCTTTCGTCAATACTTTAACATCCATTGGAGTGTTAATTTCCAATTTCTGGTTAATTCTATAACGACCAACTTCGCCTAAATCGTAACGCTTATCTGAGAAGAACAAACGCTCAATAATTCCACGAGCTGTTTCTTCATCCGGTGGATCTGCATTCCTCAATTGACGATAAATTACTTCTAACGCTTCTTTACCGTTGTTAGAAGTATCTTTTTGTAAAGTATTATAAATTACGTTGTAATCAATGTCACCTTCACCTTGAGTACTTAAGATGATCGATTTAACATTCGCATCAACAATAACATCAATATGGTCTTCAGTAATTTCTGTATCACGTTCTAATATAACTTCGTTACGCTCAATAGAAACGACCTCACCAGTATCTTCATCAACAAAATCTTCAATCCAAGTACGTAAAACCCTTGCGGCTAATTTACGACCTATAATTCTTTTCAGACCAGCTTTAGAAACTTTCACTTCTTCGCTTAATCCAAAAATATCTAAAATATCTTTATCACTTTCAAAACCGATAGCACGCAAAAGTGTGGTAACCGGGAATTTCTTTTTACGATCGATGTATGCATACATCACTGCGTTCACGTCGGTTGCAAACTCTATCCAAGATCCTTTAAACGGAATAACCCTTGCAGAGAAGAGTTTGGTTCCATTTGAGTGGATACTTTGACCAAAGAATACGCCTGGAGAACGGTGCAATTGACTTACAATAACACGTTCTGCACCATTGATAATAAATGTACCATTTGGTGTCATGTAAGGCAATGTTCCTAAATAAACATCTTGAACGATAGTTTCAAAATCTTCATGTTCAGGGTCATTACAGCTCAATCTCAATTTTGCTTTTAATGGAACGGCATATGTCAAACCACGCTCAATACACTCATGTAGGGTGTATCTTGGTGGATCAACGAAGTAATCCAAAAATTCTAAATTGAAAATATTACGTGTATCCGTAATTGGAAAATTTTCGCGAAACACTTTGAATAAGCCTTCGCCTTCGCGTTTATCTGCGGGTGTATCTAACTGGAAAAATTCTTGGAATGATTTCAGTTGCACATCCAAGAAATCGGGATATTCAATGGCATGTTTTACCTTGCCGAAAGAAACCCTAGTGTTCAATTTTGTACTCAATTTTTTTGTGTTTTTTAGTTTGACAATGGTGTGAGTCTAGTAACAGCCGAAAGCCCCACGGAAAACCGGGGGCTTTGGTGTTAAATGTTGGAGGGCTTACTTAATTTCAACTTCAGCACCCGCTTCTTTCAATTTAGCTGCTAAGTCTTCAGCTTCTGCTTTAGAAACTTTCTCTTTTACAGCTTTAGGGGCACCGTCTACTAAATCCTTAGCTTCTTTCAAGCCCAAGCCAGTTAAGTCTTTTACAACTTTAACTACTTGAAGTTTGCCAGCTCCGGCGTTTTTCAAGATAACGTCAAACTCTGTTTGTTCAGCAGCAGCACCAGCACCGTCACCGGCAGCAGGAGCAGCAACTGCAACAGCAGCAGCAGCAGGTTCAATACCATGCTCTTCTTTCAAAATTTGAGCAAGTTCGTTAACTTCTTTTACAGTGAGATTTACCAACTGATTCGCGAATTCTTTTAAATCTACCATTGTTTATTTCTTTTAGTTTTTTATTGTTTAATTTATCGTTTAATTTATCTTTCTGAAAGTGCTTTTACCAAACCGGCAACCTTCTGACCGGCATTAGCTTGCAATTCACCAATAACATTCTTTGCAGGTGATTGTAACAAACCAATGATTTCTCCAATAAGATCTTCTTTGCTCTTCAAATTCTCCAAAGCTCCCAATTGGTTGTCACCAATAAATACACTTTGATCTATCCAAGCACCTTTTAATAAAGGTTTTTCAGTTGACTTACGGAATTTCTTTATCGAAATTGCAGGTGCTTTTGCGTTATCAGAAAACATTACACATGTTGTTCCTTTTAACACTTCTGGCAATTCTGCAAAATTTTTGTCTGATTGATCCATCGCCAACTTCAACAAGGTATTTTTAACCATCCTCATTTGTACTCCGTTTTCAAATAACATCCTACGGAATGAGTTTGTTGCTATGGCAGATAATCCATCGGTATCGCATAAATATACTATGTTGTTAGCGTTGAAAGATTCAACCAACTCAGCAACAATAGCGTGTTTTTCTATCTTATTCATATCTTAGATACCTGAAATTGATTTAACATCCACATTTACACCTGGGCTCATTGTACTGCTAACGAAGATACTTTTAAAGTATGTTCCTTTGGCAGCCGATGGCTTCAAGCGGTATAAAACATTAATTAACTCTAGCGCATTTTCGTTCAATTTGTCAGCATCAAATGATACTTTCCCAACTGATGCGTGTATGATTCCAGTTTTATCAACTTTAAAGTCAATTTTACCAGCTTTAACTTCAATAACAGCTTTACCAACCTCAGTAGTTACAGTACCACTCTTTGGGTTAGGCATTAAGTTTCTTGGACCTAATACTTTACCTAAACGACCTAATTTAGCCATTACAGAAGGCACAGCTACGATAATATCTACGTCTGTCCATCCACCTGCAATTTTCTCAATGTAGTCGTCTAATCCTACGTAATCAGCACCTGCATCTTTGGCTTCTTGCTCCTTATCAGGAGGACAAAGAACCAACACACGAACAGTTTTACCCAAACCGTGTGGCAAGCTAGCTACACCACGAACCATTTGATTCGCCTGACGAGGATCAACACCCAATCTTACATCGATATCAAATGATGAATCGAATTTTGTGTTTGTAATCTTTTTTACGATATCACAAGCTTCCAACAATGAGTAAGACTTTGTGATATCGAATTTGGTTAGCGCTTCTTTTCTTTTTTTACCAACTTTCATAATCCTTTTTTAATTAAAATGGTGCATCACCTGTTACCGTGATTCCCATACTTCTTGCTGTTCCAGCAACCAACTTCATAGCTGATTCTTCAGTGAAACAATTTAAATCGGGCATTTTCTCACCGGCAATTGTGCGAACTTCATCCCAAGTTACTGAACCAACCTTTTTTCTGTTCGGCTCTGCAGAACCTTTTTGAATCTTCGCATATTCAACTAATTGAATTGCTACTGGAGGAGTTTTGATGATAAAATCGAATGATTTGTCGGAATAAACCGTCAAAACAACCGGTAATACCTTACCCATTTTGTCCTGCGTGCGCGCATTAAACTGTTTGCAGAACTCCATGATGTTTACACCCTTAGAACCCAATGCTGGTCCAATCGGTGGAGCTGGGTTTGCCATCCCGCCCTTAACTTGGAGTCTTACAAAACCTGATACTTCTTTTGCCATTATACTGTTACGTTACAATTATTATAATTTTTGTACTTGATTATAGTTCAACTCAAGTGGTGTTCTTCTTCCAAAGATTTTCACCATCACCTTGAGTTTACGCTTTTCTTCGTTTATTTCTTCAATTACTCCGTCAAAGTCATTGAAAGGACCATCAATCACCTTTACCGCTTCACCAACTAGGAAGTGTTCCTCGTCGGTTACTTCCGCTGTACTTAATTCATCGGCAGTACCTAAAATACGACTCAATTCATTAGGGCGAAGTGGAACAGGTTGATCTTTAGACCCAAGGAATCCAACAACCCCAGAAACACTTTTGATAAGAGGCATAACTTCTGGATCAGAAAAATCAGCCCTTACTAAAATATATCCAGGAAATGCATTTCTTTCCTTTATTACTTTTTTACCGTTTTTAACTTGGTAAACTTTTTCAGTTGGAATGAGAATTTCAGGCACATAACTAAGCTTATTGTCGCGCTCTAGCTCAACTTCTACATTGTGCTTCACCTTTTTCTCTTTTCCGGTGATTGCACGCACTACGTACCACTTGTGTTTGTCTTCTGAATTCGTCATTTTTTTTATTTAAAAATATTGTAGAACTGGGTTAATACTACACCTAGTCCGCTATCGAGACCCCAGATCACCATAGCAAAAATCAGAGATGCCACGATAACTATCCATGTACTTTCTCTAAGTTCAATCCATGTAGGCCAAGACACTTTGTTTACCAATTCGTCTTTTATCTCACGGAAGTAATTTGAAATTCTACCAAACATTGCGCATTTTATTAGCACGAGCACAAGGATTCGAACCCTGATCAAAGGTTTTGGAGACCTCTATTCTACCATTGAACTATGCTCGTAAAAGAAGGGATAACGAGTTACCCCTTCTATTATATAGTTCTTAACTATTATTCAATAATCTCAGTTACCTGACCAGCACCTACAGTTCTACCACCTTCACGGATAGCGAAACGTAAGCCTTTTTCCATTGCAATTGGTTGAATCAACTCAACTGTAATAGAAACGTTATCACCAGGCATAATCATTTCAGTACCAGCAGCTAAGGTAATTTCACCTGTAACGTCAGTTGTACGGAAATAGAATTGTGGGCGATATTTGTTAAAGAATGGAGTATGACGTCCACCTTCTTCTTTGCTCAATACATAAACTTCAGCTTTGAATTTTTTATGTGGTTGAACAGATTTAGGAGCACAAATTACCATACCACGGCGAATGTCTTCTTTTGCAACACCACGTAACAAGATACCAGCGTTGTCACCAGCTTCTCCACGGTCTAACAATTTACGGAACATTTCAACTCCATTACAAG
>Ga0214923_10003917_pt1 | contig 18406 bp, 14 predicted proteins | sample LL1510_MetaG_FD_177993 | JGI IMG/M metagenome (GOLD analysis project Ga0214923, IMG submission 177993) | Freshwater microbial communities from Lake Lanier, Atlanta, Georgia, United States - LL-1510 | ecosystem: Environmental > Aquatic > Freshwater > Lake | place: USA: Georgia | collected... | reverse complement strand
AAGCGGTATAACCATTATTATCCTTTGCATTAACATCAGCGCCATTGTCTAACAATGCATTGACGATTGCAGTATGACCGTTTTGGGCCGCATACATTAAAGCGGTATCACCACTATTATTCTTTGCATTAACATCAGCCCCCTTGGCTAACAATGCATTGACTACATCAGTATGACCATTCTCGGCAGCCCAACTTAAAGGGGTAGAACCATAATTATTCTTTGCATTAACATCAGCGCCCTTGTCTAACAATGCCTTGACTACTTCAGTATGACCATTCTCGGCAGCCCATATTAAAGGGGTAGCACCATTATTATTCTTTGCATTAACATCAGCGTCTTTGGCTAACAATGCATTGACTACTTCAGTATGACCATTCTCGGCAGCACATATTAAAGGGGTAACACCATTATTATTCTTTGCATTAACATCAGCGTCTTTGGCTAACAATGCATTGACTACTTCAGTATGACCATTCTCGGCAGCACATATTAAAGGGGTAGCACCATAATTATTCTTTGCATTAACATCAGCGCCCTTGTCTAACAATGCATTGACGATTGCAGTATGACCATTCTCGGCAGCACATATTAAAGGGGTAGCACCATTATTATTCTTTGCATTAACATCAGCGTCTTTGGCTAACAATGCATTGACTACTTCAGTATGACCGTTCTCGGCAGCACAACTTAAAGGGGTAGCACCATAAGTATCCTTTGCATTAACATCAGCGCCTTTGGCTAACAATGCATTGAATACTTCAGTATGACCGTTCCGCGCAGCCCATATTAAAGCGGTATAACCATACCTACCCTGGGCATTAACATCAGCGTCTTTGGCTAACAATGCCTTGACTACTTCAGTATGACCTTTCTCGGCAGCCCAACTTAAAGCGGTAGCACCATAATAACTATTTGCATTAACATCAGCGCCTTTGGCTAACAATGCATTGACTACTTCAGTATAACCTTTCTCGGCAGCCCACATTAATGCAGTTTTTCTTTCGCCATAATAAGGCTGTGCATTAACATCAGCACCCTTGTCTAACAATGCATTGACTACTCCAGCATGACCTTTCTCGGCAGCCCACATTAATGCAGTTTTTGTGCCAGAAGAATCCATTACATTAACATCAGCACCCTTGTCTAACAATGCCTTGACGATTGCAGTATGACCTTTCTCGGCAGCACAACTTAAAGGGGTAGCACCATAATTATCCTTTGCATTAACATCAGCGCCTTTGGCTAACAATGCATTGAATACTTCAATATGACCTTTCTCGGCAGCCCACATTAATGCAGTTTTGCCATACTTATCCTTTGCATTAACATCAGTGCTAAAATTTAATAAAGCGCTTAGCGCTTTGACTTTTCCATTTTTTGCAGCATTAATTAATAACAAACTGCAGAATGAGACATTCTTTTTTAACTCTGAATCCAATGCACTAATTTTTTCAACAAATTCCTCATCATCGAGTGATATTTCAGGATCAAAAGCGAGAATCTGCAGAAAAGGATTTGTCTTAAAGCGCATATATGTATTCCCATCTAAATCTTCTAATTTAGATGGCGAAAGCATACTATCAGCAATCATTTTTATGATATTTGGCCAGTTAATATCAATATTGACATAGAAACCCTCCTCCTCGCCCTTCTCCTTACGTACTTCTTGTTTAAAAAGAAACTGATTCAATCTTTCACTCTGTTCTGCCACTAATTGTTGTTGCTCTCCACTTTCAGCAGTCTGTTCTTTGAAGGATGCTCCAGGTGCTTCTTGACTTGATTCTGGTTGTTCTAGTTTTAAATACGCATGAATGATTGGATATGTTGGAAAAAATGCCAAGAGCTTTTCTCGAACACCGCTATAAACCTTAACGTCTAAGCCATATTCTGCTTTTGATTCCCCATGGTATCCCACCATTGAAAAGCAATCCCGCATTTTCTTTTGAATCAATACCATAAGATTTCTCATATGATATTTCTCACGAAAAGCTTCTTCTAGTTTAGAAGCGATAGTGAAATCATCAATATATCCTGAATATTTATCCTCTACATTAATCGGCACCACCCCATAGATTTCCGATGCCACTTTGAAGACTCTATTTCTTGAATGGACTTCCTGTGTCATCGCTATTGCTGTTTCATCGACAATATCCCAGCGAATTTGATATAAAATATCCTCTAGAGATTCGGGTGTTTTCAATGTTTGTGATTGGCTTAATTCGTAAATGCCATCCAAAAATCCCTCTGTGCAATTTGCAATACGTTCATCCAATTTAGCTATAATCGCCGCTTTTTCGTCAGCGCTCATAGAAGAACCCGTAAGAATAAAATACAGTGTTTGCAAAGCATCTTTAACTTTGTTGTCCCTCAGATGCCTTTCTAAATTAGAAGGTTTAAAATGTTCCACTTGATAGTTTTTTACAAACTCTAAAATACTACTTTTTAAATTATCAACGCTTAGTGTCACTAAAGCTTCGGGTTCAACAGAGGTCTGGCGAAATTTAGCGGGTATATCAAATATCTTACAAGCGTACATAATGACACCAAAAAAAATATTATACATTAATTATAACACAATAAGTATTATTCATAGTCAACATTTGCGGCATCCATGTAGCGGCAAAGTTAAAATATCCCCTTCTGGCAAAGTAGGCCTAGTGTGTACGTAGCCCCTGTTTTCAGCCAATATTTCAGTATTTATTTAATACAAAATGACTCTAACATTTATTGTTTGATATCGTAATTAACGCTTTCTCATTGATCTTAATTTTAGAAACCCTATTTTTAAGCAAATTAAACCTAAAAATAGCTTATTTAAGCCAATAATGACAACTATATCATGGAAATGGGAACTAATCTTGACCGAAAACAGGGGCTACGTACACACTAGGCCTTTGTGAAGCTTCAGCAGCATGGTTTTTTTGACTTGTGTCGAGGCTGGGCTAAAAAGCGGGATTCAGTGCTTAAGCGTTATAGAACAAGATGCTACTTTACCGCCACCGGATGCCGAGGCTTTGAGTTGTGCAGAAGAATTTGCAGATATCGATTTGTCAGCCTTTATCCGCCTAGATGCAAGAAGAACTATCGAGCTCTCAGAGTTACGAAAAAATCTGCTGCCAGCAGAAGCGTCTGATGATGCCCGCCCGAGTTTAGGAGCTTAAGGCTGCTTTAAAAACAAATAAATGGTTAAGGTGTTTAATGAAATATTGCTAATCGGAAGCTGCTACTAGAGGGCTTAGCCAGCGCAGAAACTTAATGCTTAGGCATTAAGTTTCGAAGTGTCCTTCGGTATAGGATAAATGGTTTTGTTAAATTTTACAGAATACAGATAAAATATACTCCACTTGTTTTTCGAGGTATTTTGCCCCAATTCCAGGAACAGCCTCAAGTTCATAAAGACTGGTAAATTTTCCATAATAGCGACGATATGCCACAATTTGCTGGGCTTTACGAGGGCCAATATGTGGCAATAATTTTCTAAAATCAGCTTCAGTCGCACGATTTAAATCAATACAATTCGACCAGGCCAATACGCATAATAGACAACTACTCAGTAACCCACTTTTTTTTAACATCTGTAGACTCTAGAAAAGACTCAATGACACGTTTGACTTTTTCAGTGGCTGAACGCAAGCCCAATGTCTGCATTTTAGCAACCAAATCGTCTCGCTCAAGCATCACTTTTTCAATTGCTGATATGAGGGTTTGAGCAGTCATGTCTTTTTCTTGTAACACATGGCTTATCCCTTTTTCTTCAAAATAGGCCGCATTATCGATTTGGTCGCCCCGACTCGCTTCTTTTGATAAAGGAATGAGTACATGTGGCTTAGCCAGCGTTAACAATTCATACAAGGCATTGGCGCCCGATCGAGAAATGACCATATCACTTAAGGCAAATAGATCACCGAGTTCAGCACCAACAAATTCAAATTGTCGATAACCATGGGTATTTTCAAGCAGCATATCGATATTTCCCCTACCGCAGATATGAATGACTTGGTAACGCTCTAAAAGCATTGGTAAAATGGATCTCACCATCTGATTAATTTTTTTAGCACCGAGGCTACCACCAATGACCATAATTGTTGGTTTGTCTTGATTAAACCCTGTCATTTTTAGAGCACGATGAGCATTGCCTTGTAACAAAACCTCACGAATGGGCGTTCCAGTTACAAATACCCCTTCAGGATGTTTAAAATATTGAGCTGCGGGGGGAAAATTAATACATATTTTTTTTACAAAAGGAATGGCCAGCTTATTGGCAAGACCGGGGGTCATATCCGACTCATGCGCCACGACTGGAATACGTTGTAACCAAGCCGTAACGACCACAGGAAAAGATACAAAGCCACCTTTGGAAAATACCACTTCGGGCTGAATACGATGCAATAAAAAAAAGGATTGAAACAGACCATACATGATTTTGAAAGGTTCTAAAATATGCTGCCAGGTCAAATAGCGTCTTAGTTTTCCCGTTTGAATCCCATAGTATGGAATATTCATCTCTTCAATTAGCTTTTTCTCAATACCAGATATTGAACCGATATATGCCACTGACACTTGATCTTTTAAAAATGCCTCAATCAAAGCCATATTGGGAGTCACATGCCCTGCTGATCCACCGCCTGTAAATACAATTTTTGCTTTCATACGTTTTTCCTAGGTGTCATAAGATACAACCAATAAGCTCAAATCAATTGCAGATATGGATTTGGTGAGATCACCTACTGATACATAATCAATTCCCATCTGTGCTAACTTTTTCAAACGTTCTTCATTGATATTCCCTGAAACCTCAAGCGGACAATGTCGCTTTTGATTTAGGGCTAATGCTTGGACTACCATTTCATCAGTAAAATTATCTAACATAATGCGAGTCACATCAAAGCCTTGGGCAATTTTAAACTGCTCAATATTTTGCACCTCTACCACGATGGGCTTTTTGATAGAATGCTTCAGTGCCGCCTCAATTGCAGTTTCTAAACCGCCCAGCGCTGCAATGTGATTTTCCTTAATCAAATACTCATCATACAAACCAATACGATGATTAAAACCACCCCCACAACGTACGGCATACTTTTGTGCCATTCTTAAACCGGGTAGGGTTTTACGTGTATCAAGAAGCTTGGTGGCGGTTCCATTTAAACACTGGACATAATGATGAGTCTTGGTTGCAACAGCGGAGATTGTTTGTAAAAAATTTAAGGCAGTACGTTCAGCAGTTAACATGGCCGTTAAGGGGCCTTTTAATTCAGCCCACACACAAGGCTTTTCTTGATAGCTGCCCTCCTCTACCCACCAAGTGATCTCAAGTGCAGGAGATACTTGACGTAACACCTCATTTACCCAAGGCTTACCACACACCACCGCTGCTTGTCTGGCGTGAAGTTGTGCTACACCTATCACCGAAGATGGAATCAGTTGTCCTGTGATATCTCCACTACCAATATCTTCATTGAGTGATTGTAAGACATCCGCTTCAACTGTTTTTTGCATGCTCTTCCTCTTGTTTTCTCAAGCACCACTTCATCCATGGTGGTGCAATTATCGTGGTAACGACTACCATCACCACGATGGCAGAAAAGATCTCTTCGCTCACCACGCCAATACTTCTTCCCATGGAAGCAAAGATCAAACCCACTTCCCCGCGAGGAATCATACCCACACCAATAAATAAGCGCTTGTTTTTAGAATCTGCTCCATAACCTGATACTAATTTACCGACAATAGCCACCACACATAAAATAAGTGCTATTGCCAATACATTCATATCTAAAAATGACTCTAATTTAACTTGAACCCCCATTAAGAAAAAAAACAAAGGCGTTAATAAACATTGTAATGGCGCCATCAATTCTTTAATCTTATTAGATGCCGAACCCTCTCGTTTTTCATTGACAAACAGTTCATCATCTAAAATTAATCCGGCAGTAAAAGCTCCAATAATGGTCGATAATTGCAAGATACTAGCCATCCAGGATAAGACCATAATCACGAGAAATGCGATGACCACTTTTGCTTCCCATAATTCTAAAAAGCTCGTCAATGGGATTAAGCTTCGAATGATTTTCGGTCCAAAACCAATCACAAGCACAAAAAACATCGTAGAACTCAATAATATTTGCATAAGCCCTATCATACTCAAATGCCCCTGCAATACCAAACTACTGACCACTGCTAGCACAAAAAGCCCTAAAACATCATCGAGCATCGCAGCACCCAAAATAATTTTGGCCTCTTTGGTGCGTAATTTATTGAGGTCTTGTAATACCCGTGCGGTTATTCCCACACTGGTAGCACTTAATGTGGCCGCAATAAAAAGATTGGTTTGATATCGATGTTCACTGAAAAATACAAATAATACCAAAAAACCCAAAAGCATGGGTGCCGCAACACCAATAGTTGCCACCAGCATCGAAGATTTGCCCGTTTTTTTAAGTTCCCCCCACGAGGTATCAAGACCGACAATAAATAATAAATAAATGATTCCATAGCGAGAGAATACATCTAAAACATAAGCAGTATTTAATAAATCAGCACCATGAACACTGCTTAAAGCCTTTTGTATTAAAGCTAAGTCTTTAAAATTCTTTACATGTTCTGAAATGGCATGATCAAGTGTCTGATGGGCTAAAAGATCAGGTAAAATATGAAAAATCCCAGTTCCCTCTCTTAACAAAACCATTTCGGGGATCTGGAAATAATAACAAATATTGCCAACCAAAATCCCGATAATCAATTCTCCGAGAACAGAAGGTTGGCCTATTTTTTCTGCAAAAAATTGCCCAACCACACTCAAGCAATAAATAAGAGTTACCCAAAAAATAATAAGTGAAACCGGATCAAAGTGCACATTGCTTGAATTCGACCATGACAAAAAAGGATATACACATCCCAATATGAATAGATATCTGCTTTTGCCCATGATAATCCTCTTCTAAACCGGCGACTGTGACAAATGTTCCGTTTGTTTAGCTAACCAAAAAATGGTTTCTATCACACAATCTGGATTCAAGGACACTGATTCAATGCCCTCATTTAATAACCATAAAGCAAAATCAGGATGATCTGAGGGTCCTTGTCCACAAATACCAATATATTTCCCCTGGGCTTTACAAGCAGAAATAGCCATTTTTAACAACGCTTTTACTGCCGGGTCACGCTCATCAAATTGCTGGGCAATTAAACTCGAGTCGCGATCTAATCCCAATGTAAGCTGAGTAAGATCATTGGATCCGATCGAAAATCCATCAAAATATTGTAAGAATTCATTTGCAAGCAGTGCGTTCGACGGAAGCTCACACATCATAATCACCCGCAAGTCATTTTTGCCTCGTTGTAAGCCATTTTCAGCTAAAATATCGATGACATTTTTAGCTTCACCAACTGTGCGCACAAATGGAATCATAATTTCCACATTATTGAGTCCCATACCCTCTCTGACTCTTTTTATAGCCTCACATTCCATTTGAAATGCAGCTTTAAAGTTTTCAGAGACATAACGTGAAGCACCACGAAATCCAAGCATGGGATTTTCTTCATGGGGCTCATACAAATGCCCCCCCAATAGATTGGCATATTCATTAGATTTGAAATCCGATAACCGAACAATCACAGGACTAGGATAAAATGCTGCTGCAATTGTTGAAATTCCTTCTTTTAATCTTTCAATATAATATTCTGTAGGGCTTGCATAAGCGCAAATTTTTTCGTGTATTTTAGATTTTAAGGTCGCATCTGTCAGTTGATCAAAAGCCAGCAAGGCACGTGGATGGATACCAATGGTATTGGAAATTAAAAACTCCAAACGTGCAAGACCCACCCCGGCATTTGGAAGCGATTGAAATAAAAAGGCTCTATCGGGGTGGCCGACATTCATCATCACCTTAATCGGCAAGTCAGGCAACTCTTGAACATTGAGAACTTGTCTATCATAAGATAGATCGCCCTGATACACATACCCTGTTTCACCTTCTGCACAAGAAACAGTAATAGAAGTACCCTCTTCAATCGTTTCTGTAGCATCCACACAACCCACTACCGCAGGAATCCCAAGTTCTCTGGCAATGATCGCCGCATGACACGTTCTTCCGCCGCGATTGGTGACAATAGCAGCTGCTTTTTTCATCACCGGTTCCCAATCGGGATCAGTCATATCTGACACTAAAACATCACCGGCTTGTACTTTATGCAACTCATCGATTGAACTAATAATTTTTGCAGGCCCGCTCCCGATTTTTTGACCAATACTTCGACCTTCTGCCAAAACCCGGCCTTGTTTAGCCATGGAATATCGCTCAATGATTTTCATGTCCGTACGACTTTTGACGGTTTCAGGCCGAGCTTGTAAAATATAAATTTGACCATCAATACCATCTTTGGCCCACTCAATATCCATGGGACGACCATAATGATTTTCAATGGCAACGGCGTGGGTGGCTAATACAGTGAGATCTTGATCATTTAAAGCAAACAGATATTGCTGATGCTTATCGACTACAACAGTTTGCACACTTGAAGAAGATAACTTATCCTCTTGATAAATCATTTTAATTTCTTTTTGACCCAATTTACGACGTAATATAGCGTCTTTTCCTGCTTTTAATGCCGGCTTATAGACATAATACTCATCAGGATTGACAGCCCCTTGAACCACCAGCTCACCAAGTCCATATGCCGCAGTAATAAATACCACATCTTTAAATCCAGACTCAGTATCCATGGTAAATAATACACCACTGGCTCCGAGGTCACTTCGAATCATCAATTGAATCCCCACAGACAAAGCCACTTGATCATGCGGAAAGTTTTGATGCACTCGGTATGCAATGGCTCTATCATTGAACAAAGAGGCATAAACCAATTTGATAGCATCGAGAATATTGTCAAACCCAACCACATTTAAAAACGTTTCTTGTTGGCCAGCGAAAGATGCCTCAGGCAAGTCTTCGGCAGTTGCAGATGATCGCACCGCCACTGAAAAATCAGTTCGTCCCATAGCATCCGACATGGCTTGATAGCCTGCACGAATTTCGTCGACCAAACCCTGCGGCATTGGGGTTTCGATAATCCATTCACGAATCGTATGACCGACGTCCGTTAACTGATTAATATCTTCAACGTCGAGTTTATCAAGCAACTTATAAATTTTTTCAGCCAATCCTTGATGTGCAAGAAAGTCTCTAAATGCCTGGGAGGTCGTTGCAAAACCACCTGGAACTTTTACGCCTGCAGCGCTCAAATGTTGAATCATTTCTCCAAGAGACGCATTCTTTCCACCAACAATGGGTAGATCCTGTAATGTTAACTGTTGTAATGGAATAATTTGAGGCACGTGTTGCATGCAAAGTCCTTATGATTTTAGTTAAAAAGATTGTAAAGGATTTCAGCTAATCTGTGAATCACCCCAATCAAATCATTTAATATTTCGTTAAAACCGACAAAAAGCTTAACAATCCGCTTATATTTCACTATCATATTAACTTTGCTTTAACAAAGGCTGGGTATGAGCTTATCAACATTAACTGCGATTAGTCCTATTGATGGACGTTATTATAATAAAACCAGAAGTTTGTCTGCCTATTTTAGTGAATACGCTCTTGTTTTTTATCGTTTAACTGTAGAAATACGTTGGCTAGAATCATTATGTAATAACCCTCAGATTCATGAACTTAAAACACTTAGCTCTGATGAAACTCAATACCTGCAATCGATTATCGATGGCTTTGATGAGCAAGAGGCCCTGCTCATCAAAGCCATCGAAACGAAAACCAATCATGATGTCAAAGCTGTCGAATATTATTTACAAAAAAAACTCGATCTGATGCCTTCTTTGGTATATCTAAAACCATTTATTCATTTCGCTTGCACCTCAGAAGATATTAATAATATTGCTTATGCATTGATGCTTAAACAAGGTATAGAGCAAGTTATGCAACCCTCCATTGCTGAAATGGTTGCCGGCATTACCGTTTTAGGTAAAAAGTATGCTGAATATCCAATGTTAGCCAGAACCCATGGACAACCTGCTTCTCCGACCACCCTTGGTAAAGAACTCATCAATTTTGCTGCAAGGCTAAAACGCCCAATGCAGCAATTGGTGGAAGTGTTAATACCAGCCAAATGCAATGGCGCTGTTGGAAATTACAATGCCCATATCGCAGTTTATCCAGAATTGGATTGGCGCCAACATTGTCAACAATTTGTAAATTCTTTAGGGCTATCATTCAACCCCTACACAACTCAAATTGAGCCCCATGATGGTATTGCTGAAGTTTCTCATTTATTGCTTCGCATCAATAATATCTTGCTCGATTATTGCCAAGACATGTGGCAATACATTGCCATGGGTTACTTTAAGCAAAAAACGGTATCTGGAGAGGTCGGCTCATCGACCATGCCACACAAAGTCAACCCCATTGATTTTGAAAATGCAGAAGGCAATCTCGGAATCGCTAACGCAATGTTTATTCATTTTGCCAATAAACTTACACAATCTCGACTCCAGCGGGATCTGTCCGACTCAACCGTTTTAAGAAACATAGGCTCTGCATTTTCTTATGCACTGATTGCCTATCAAGCGATTGCCAAGGGAAATGCCAAACTTCAAGTTGATAAACAGCAACTGCTTAAAGATTTAGAAAACCACTGGCATATTATTGCAGAACCCATTCAAACGGAGATGCGCCGCTTCGGTGATGAGATGGCCTATGAGAAACTCCGTGATCTCACCCGAGGTCATGTGGTCACACAAAAACAATTGCAGACATTTATACATTCTCTAGACATCCCGGCAGATAGCAAACAAAAACTGTTAGCTCTCACACCTGAAAATTATATTGGCTTAGCCACACAACTTGTCAAAGCATTTTCATGATACTCAATATGAAAGATCAATCAGGGACATCTTATCAATATGATGTATTAATTATCGGTTCTGGACTTGCGGGCATGCATTATGCATTGCAATTGCTAGAGATGCAGCCAAAATTAAAGATAGCCATGATTTGTAAAGCAAACGCTACCGAGTGCAACAGTCGTTATGCACAAGGCGGTATTGCTGCGGTCATGGATCCTATCGATACCATCAACGAACACATCGAAGATACTCTTAAAGCAGGTGCGGGTTTGTGCTTTCGTCCCCATGTAGAATGTATTATTCAACAAGGTCCACAGGCCATCGCTGACCTACAAAAATACGATATTCCTTTTAATACGGATAAAAAAGGTGGATTTGATCTTGCCAAAGAAGGAGGACACAGTCACCGACGTGTCTTAAATTGTGGCGATCATACAGGCTTAAGTATGATTGACAGATTGTATGTTCAAATTCAAAACCACCCCAATATCACTGTTTTTGAAAATCATATCGCCGTCAATCTGATTGTACAACATCACCCCTATCGTATTGATATCCAAGGTGAGGCTCTAGGTGCTTATATTCTCGATCAAACTAACTTTAAGATTCATACATTTTTAGCCAATGTCGTCGTATTAGCAACCGGTGGGTCAGGCAAAGTCTACCGTTATACCTCCAATCCTGAAGTTGCTACAGGCGATGGTGTGGCTATGGCTTATCGTGCTGGGGCACGAATTAGTAATATGGAATTTTATCAATTCCATCCCACTTTACTGCACCATCCACAACTCACGAACTTCCTTATTTCAGAAGCCTTGCGCGGCGAAGGTGCCATTTTACGCAATGCAGATAGTGGCCAACGATTTATGGAAAACTATGCCCCAGAACACATGGAATTGGCAACGCGTGATATTGTTTCTCGCGCAATATTTTCTGAAATTGAACAAAGTAAAAATCATTTTGTCTACTTAGACATTAGCCATCACCCCAAATCATTTTTGCAAAAACATTTTCCACATATTTATAAAACCTTATACCAACTAGGCATTGATATTAGCCAAGATATGATTCCTGTGATCCCAGGGGCTCACTATCAATGTGGGGGCGTGGTGACTGATATTGACGGCAGAACTGATATCAAGCGTCTGTTTGCCATTGGTGAAGTTGCTTGCACGGGATTACATGGTGCCAACCGTCTTGCAAGTAATTCTTTACTTGAGGCAGTTGTCATGGCAAAAAATGCAGCGCATGCTTCTTTGAATGAAGCTTGCAAAGGATTTAAAAAAGTACCTGATATTTCTGCGTGGCAATCTCCAACTACTTTCAATCAAAGACGCGCCAGTCAAATCAATACCCACTGGAAAAGTCTCAGAAACGAGATGACCGCCTACGTCGGTATTATCCGTACCGCAGAGGGATTGGAAGATTTAATGCAAATGGTTAAGATTCGTAGCAAAATTATTGAAGAATATTATTGGCAGCATCTCATCACACCTGACCTCGTAGAATTGCGAAATATTATCTGTGTTTCAGAACTGATTGTTCGATCTGCTTTAGCTAGAAAGGAATCACGCGGCACTCATTATCGCGAAGACTATCCCAAGACCAGTCATCATCCTAAAAATAGTATTGATAGAATGATGTATCCTGAAAATCGTTTTATATAAAGAGAGGGGCATATGTTTAAACAACATCTCAACTACCAACCCGATCAAACATACATGCAAATCACCTATGATATGTCGGTATGTCAATCAGACTACCCACTGGATTGGTACCAAACAGAGTTTATGCCCTATGCTGAAGAATACCAAGCCTTACCTGATCGAAAGCTCACCACCATTTTAAAGTGGATGCGCCCTTATATGCACAAAGCACAACAACACTTTGGTGATGATTTATTATTATTAGCCCATTACTACATGGGTGGTGAAATTGTTCAACTGATTCAAGAATTTGGCGGTATTATTGGCGACTCTTATCAACTGGCTTTAATGGCAGCAAGAAATCCAGAAAAAAAAGTCATCATTGAGTCTGCTGTACACTTCATGGCTGAATCCATTAGCATTTTAGCCCATCCCCAACAGCAGGTGTATATCACCAACCCCAAATCAGGTTGCACCATGGAAATGTTTGCCAAGGATTTCATGGTTGAACCCGCCATTGAGCAACTTAATGCACGTTATGGAAAAAATAATATTCTACCGGTTTGTTATATGAACACGTCAGGACGGGTCAAAGCACTTACAGGCGCACAAGGTGGCGCTGTGTGCACCAGCTCGAATGTAAAAAAAATCTTTGAGTGGGCGCTTCATGAGGGTAAAAAAATATTGTTCATCCCCGATCGCCACATGGGTGAGAATGTCGCGCAATGGCTCAATATTAATGAACTCGCCTATTGGCCTAAGGGCACTGAAGGTGCACGATATCAATTGGAGCAAACCGACACTAAAACATTAAAAGCCTTTGATGATGCAAAACTGGTATTATTTGCTAGTGAATGCACAGTACATACCACCTATCTTGCTGAACAATGTCATTATTGGAAACAACGCGGTTATCATGTGGTCTGTCATCCCGAATGTACCAATTTGGTCATGAATGCCTCCGATTCAATGGGGTCGACCGCTTTTATATGGGACCAGGTTTTAAATGATAGAGCCAATACCAAGCGATACGCTGTAGCAACTGAAAACCACATGGTCAGCTATTTAAAACAACAAGGCAAACCCAGGGGCATTGAAGTCGTTAATGTTGCCGAGGCGAATATTGCTCATGGCTCCCATGTCGGATGTGGCTGTGCCACCATGTCAAGAAATGATCCCCCACATTTAGTGGCTTTGCTCGATCTTCTACGTCAGGGTAAATCGCTGGGATATAACATCGTTAAAGCCGGCGATGTCGTTAATGAATTTACAGGCATCCGTCAACGCCTAGATAATCGAGATCAACAATGGGTGATTGATAATGCCAGAAAAGCATTAGAAAAAATGATAGAAATCACCGAAGCTTAAAGGCCTAAAGGGGTAATTGGACCTGCACCATCTGATGGTGTTAGTGCATGATGTGAGTGTTCTTTCTTGTTTTTGCAATCATCTCGTTGACACTCCGCATAGCACGACATGGTTAGCAAACTGAGTAGCACACATTGAATAATTAGCTTTTTCATCACTATCAACCTTTAAATAATTTCATCAATATAAGTATAGTCAATAAGCCCGTAACTTTTGTAAATTCAAAAAAATTATTTTATTCAATTTGCCCATATCGAGTGCGAATTGAAAAGAGCAATATTTAAACTACACTTATATTTATAAATTAATTGTGGAGTAGAAATATGCCCAAAGGATGGATTTTGCTAGGTCAAGGTTCATATAACAAAGCATATAGAAGCACCGACGGCAAGTGGGTTCTTAAACTACAGAAAAAAAAGACGCAACAGATACTCCCCTACGCTCCGTAAGATTATGGAATGCAATTAACCGCCATATTCATCCACCAGCTCAGATTGTAGAGACTGAAGATGGGTTGGGCTGGATTTGTCCTTTTATAGAAGGTAACCAAGCACTCGATAGCGAAATGAGTGATGCCCTGATTGAAATTTATACTAATACTGGAAGAATTATAGTTGATGCGACTGCAATCAAAAATTTCGTGAAAACGCCAGACCACCAGGTTGTGTGTGTAGATGTCGGATTGGCTCTACAATTGGAGCGAAGAGAAGAGACTGGTTTCAAAACTGCTATTCGCCGAAATAGTATTGTAAGTCTGGAAACCTGGAGAGATTTAAGTGCTGATTTTAATCCTTTTTTTATTTCACATCAGGGTTACAACCCTCAAACTGTTAAAACGGTGAAAGCTTTGTTATTCATAAAAAATAACCGTCCAGATATATTTAATGTGAGTTTTTTAAAATTACATCCAGATCGTGTAGCTCTGTGTGCTAATGCATATGATGAACAGGATACACAAGATGCTATAGCATATTAAGCAGAAATAAGACCTCTCACTCTAGAAAATATTAAGGAAAGCCTCGAAGTAGAATTACAAAAATATATTGATTCAAGGGGCTCTATTGATGAGGAAACAGATGTCTTTAATCCTTCTATTATCACCAGGTGGTTTAGAAATGAAACTTTGACCAGTGAAAAAGTAAGAGCCGTTCAAGAATTAATGGATGAAATTAAAAAAGCTGATTCACTAGATAAGATAGATGCTGCTTTACGAACAAAATCGACTCCTAATCTTTTGGCCTCAGATTTTACTAGCGGGCTGGAAACAACTTTTGCTAAATGCCATGTCATTACTGAGATTGCTAGAAACCATCCGGGAGGCGTTGATGCTAGAGCCCCTGATTTCAACATCAGATGAGTATAAAATAGTTTTGTGGGATGAACACACTATCTTCAGAAAAATCCTGCGTGCTCGATAGCTGACTTTACTCTGTAGTATTTGGGCTTAAAAAATTTTATTCAAATCCACATAAATGTATACCTATTTATTACGAAATATCCATATCACCTATGTTCATATCAAAGCATTGATATCTATTTTAGACGCAATTCATATCTGAGAGCTTAAAAATAAATGCCATGAATTTCCCAAACATGAATCATATACTAAATCAGGTATAATTTGTTTAATTCCTAAACCGAGCCCCACTCATTTCCGCTGTAATGTATTTGAAGCACTCTAACAAAGATATCTATTCTAAAAACAGATAACTCGTTATATGATAATAAGATAAACATATCATTATCATAGGGAATTGTGATGCATCCTGTTCAAGCTTATGCGGCACTTCAAGCCAAAGGGGACATCGTATCCCATATCATTCAACGCCGCTCACCTAAAGATCATGACGTGGTGATTGATGTACATTATTGTGGGATCTGTCATTCCGATATCCACCAAGTCAATGGTGATTGGGGGCCAAATATTTTTCCTATGGTGCCGGGCCACGAAATTACTGGTGTAGTCAAACATATTGGGCCAAAAGTCAAAAAATTCAAAATTGGAGATAGAGTTGGTGTTGGTTGTATGGTGGACTCTTGCCAAACATGCTCATCTTGCCAGAAACAAGAAGAACAATTTTGCGAACAAGGCTTTACATCCACTTACAATGATTATGAAAAAAATGACACACAAAAACCAACTTATGGTGGCTACTCCAACGAAATTATAGTCAGAGAAGAATTTGTGTTACGAATTCCTGATCATATGGATTTAGCAAAGGCTGCTCCACTACTTTGTGCGGGCATCACCACTTATTCTCCACTTCGTTACTTTAATATTAATGAAAATAGTAAAGTAGGCATTATTGGCTTTGGTGGACTGGGGCATGTGGCTGTCAAAATAGCACATCAATTGGGGGCAGAGGTCACGGTATTTAGCCACTCAAAAAATAAAAAATCCGATGCACTGGCTTTTGGTGCCCATACCTTCATTGATACTGGCGAAAAAAACTTTGAAAATAAGGTTATCCCTCAAGATATGCTTCTTTGGACCGCCTCTGATGTGACCAATATAGATGCCTATATATCATGCCTAAAACATGATGGAGCAATGGTGATGATCGGCTTACCTGGAATAGATATAAAAATCAATCCAATGCCTCTGATTATCCATCGAAAACAAATCACAGGATCATTAATTGGTGGTATTCAACAAACCCAGGAAATGTTGGACTTTTGTGGAAAGCATGATATTGCGCCTGAAATTGAAATGATTACCCCATCAGAAATCAACAAAGCCTACACTCGAATAGGAAAATCTGATGTTCGTTACCGCTTTGTAATTGATTTAAAAAAATAAATGTCTTCAGCAGTTGCTTCCATCAATTCCTCTGTTATAATATGCGCAAATGCCGAGGTGGCGGAATTGGTAGACGCGCCGGATTCAAAATCCGGTGGTAGTGATATCATGTGGGTTCGATTCCCACCCTCGGTACCATATTTTATAAAAACTCTAAACAATATCTATGTCCAATTTTTTGTTATATTCATTCTATAAGTTTGTTGATTTGCCTGACTGTGAAGACCTTAAGCCTCATTTTTTATGTCTTTTAAAAAAGTGGCAAGTTTTAGGTACTATTGTACTGGCCAATGAAGGCCTCAATGGTACAGTTTCTGCCAGTCCTGAAATAATCGAAAAATTTTGGCAAGAATTTACAGAAGATGAACGTTGGTCTGATCTTTGTCCAACAATCACTTCTGCTACATTTCAGGCCTTTGAAAAAAGCAAAGTCAAAATACGTAAAGAAATTGTGACCATGGGTATACCCCATGTAAAAGCGACGGGTCCTGAAGATGATAGTCATCTCGATGGTGACAGCTGGAATCAAATCATTGCCGATCCCAACACGTTGGTCATTGATACTCGAAATGATTATGAATTTGAATTGGGCAGCTTCAAAAATGCCATCAATCCCAAAACAGAAAATTTTAGAGCATTCCCGAAATACGTTGAATCGGAATTAATGGGATTTAAAGATAGACCAATAGCTATGTTCTGCACCGGTGGTGTGCGTTGCGAAAAATCAACAGCCTATTTAAAAGATCTTGGCTTTAAAAATGTCTATCAGTTAAAAGGTGGCATTTTGCGTTATTTGCAAACAACACCCGAAGAAAAATCTCTCTGGCAAGGCGGTTGTTTTGTATTTGACGAACGCATTTCTGTTGATCAACAAGACTGTCAATAGTGCTTTGATAACCAAAATTTAGTGGCCACTAATTCAAAATATCAAAAACCTAATTTTCTTGAATGGTTTTCACTTGCATGCTCTTGACTATTCGACCCATCAAATAAACGACTTCCATTTCTTTTCAATGCTTTTCTTGCATGTTCCCGCAAACAAGGCTTGGTCGTGAAATGGGCTATATCAAGAGCAGTTTGATGCTCTGCATTTGTTATCATTGAATCAGCCCCTGCAGCCAAGAGTGTATTTACAATTTCAACTTGACCATTTTGCGCCGCCCACATCAGGACATTGATGTCATCTTGATATATCGAATTGGGGTTGGCGCCTGCTTTTAATAAGGTATTTATTATCTCTATATTGATAGAAAATTGTTTTAACTCGCTGTCGGTGAGCTCTTCGAGTTCTGAAGGCGTATAGTATATTGCAGAGCAAAGCGCATCATTGAGGGTATGGTTGTGGCTTTCTCCAACTAAAAATGCTCTTACTGCGTCTAGATGACCAATCCCTGCCGCCTGAACGAGAGCTTGCTGACCTCCCAACAAGCTTTCAAGTGCGGCAAAAGCATTTTCTTCCGTGATGAAATAACCAAGAGGCTCATATACAGATTGCCCTGGCAAATAACCATCAATTAACTCCACAGGATCTACGGTTTTTAATGAGTGCTCTTGAAGTTTTTCACAAATTTCAGGCATAGCAAGTAAGTACGCTGCAATTGCAGAAGCATAGGTCGTCTGCATTAACAAGACACTTATTAGCGTTTTTAATGCGCTCGGCTGAAGTAACTCCTCTACATTTTGAGCGGCAGACCATAATTGTCTAAAACTAAAAACTGGCAAACCAATCTC
>Ga0214923_10003915_pt1 | contig 18420 bp, 20 predicted proteins | sample LL1510_MetaG_FD_177993 | JGI IMG/M metagenome (GOLD analysis project Ga0214923, IMG submission 177993) | Freshwater microbial communities from Lake Lanier, Atlanta, Georgia, United States - LL-1510 | ecosystem: Environmental > Aquatic > Freshwater > Lake | place: USA: Georgia | collected... | reverse complement strand
ACGGTGGTGTTCTTCGACAGACGGATCACGATCGATGAGGATTGCATCGATCATACGGATATCGGCGCCATAGTATTTGGAATAGATTGATTGGACCTCATTGGGGTAGATATAATTGCGATAAAACACTCGGAAATGATGTGGAACATGGTAATAATCCTTCTCCCACAATTTCGACAAGTGTTGTATGTACTTCCCGATAGTCATGTACGGATGACCATTATGATCTGTCGATGGTGATAATGGAGGAGACAAAAATGTCTCCTTCAGATGTCTCTGTAATCGATCTGCGGCGTACTTGCGCTTCTGTTGGAATTGATTCTCTTTACCAAAATGTTGGTAATAGATCGTCCACATGTCTTATCTGTCGTTACCATACAGAGAAATACATCAATCTTCTCATCTCTGAGTGATAATGAATGGTATGGTGTGTAAGACTGACTCCTGATTGACGAGAAAGAAATAGTGATAATATATCAATTTTTACACTTATATAGCGTGTACATATTTTTTTTTTTTGGCGAGAAGAAAAAAGATGATGATTAAACAGATCCAATCTTCACAATTCTTCCAGATTGTTTGGTTACGACTCGTATTTATTGTAGCTACGATTTTTTCTGTTATTGCAGTTGCGTTACTGATTGTGTACGCATCCGTTCGCAAACAAAAATTACTCCCTAATGGAGCCATCGCGTACAAACCCCTGAATCCGGCGATTCTCTATACGAGTATAACATCGAGTTTATGCGCGTTGTTCGGGTATGTTACATGTGTAGTACAGTATATCCGTATCTTCAACTTTTCATTAACACCCATGTTTTATCTACTGACTGCATCATCTGTGATTTCGATAGTGATATTAAGTCTCAATGTCTACTACCTCTTGCGACCGGGTGTATGCGAATCGGGATTTATATTGGACACGACGTTAAACCAGTGTGTCCCGGATTGTCCGATAGGAAAGAAACTGGATTACACGACACAGACATGTATCCCTGGATGTGTTTCGAAGGATGATTGTATTGGAGGTACACAGTGTGTAAGCGGAGAGTGTTGTAAGTATGTGACCGACATTAACTGTGGAGATACGTGTTGTGATCCACAAGATTGTCAGGATGGTCAGGTATGCTGTCCGAAAGACAAATATTGCGATGATGGTGTATGTTGTGGAGAAATAGGGGGATGTGTAGATGGACACTGCAGGGTGTATTGTCCAGATGCGGATCATACATGCGAACCTGGTCAGGCGTGTTTCTCATTCGATTCATTATCCACTCCTAATCCGAATGCATATGTACAAAATGGAAAAGCCTATATGTGTTCCACAATATCAGATAAGTGTCAACCGGACTCCAATCCGCAATTCATTCCTCGTCCAGTAGGCGACACATCTTTATTCTATCCTGCAGCAGGACTACCGAGTGGTGAGACAGGCGCAGATATTATCGACAAGAGTCTGAAAAATTTTGGAGCGGTCGGAGATATTTCCGGTCAGATCATTGATGAATTATTAGGAAATGATCCAAACAGCGGTCATCTAGGTGCATACTGTGGTGCTACCCTTGCAACACCCATCCGTATTGTATCTGAGAAACATATTACAGGAGATGGTCAGTGCTCATTGCAATCATGTCTTGATTACGCGTACCCCAATATCACGACCAACGTTTCTGCTGTCACTGATGATAAAGGATATCTATGGTGTAATATGATCCTTGATCAGGATTATGGAGTGTCAAGTAAAAAAGGAGCCTCTGAATATACGGCGGCGTACTATGACAACAGGAAACCTGTGAAAACGACATACCCTATGAAAGGATCTGATCCAGTCAAGAGAGTTGCAGGTGATTCGTACTACACATTCCAGAAGGATTGTAACGTGTTTGGTGAGGATTGTCCCACATATGACGCAAAGAATGTCAAATGTGAACAGACTGATAACATTGGTTGGTTCGACAGAGTCGAAACAGGGACGAATTTCTGTACGATTCCGTTCAATGCTACAGCTGATGATTACCAGACAACTACGGTATGCTCGACAGTAAGTTCAGATCGGACGGATATCTACAATAATAAAGGATATATGGCATGTAATGATAGCGCAGATAAATGTTCAACTACGAAAGATCAATTACAATTAAACCCAGATATCGCATATGACGCAGATTTTCAAAAATATGGGTATAGAGGTGTGTGTTGGACATCAGGTAATAATGATAAAACTGTGTGTTACAACGATGGTCTAGGGACAGCAGGTCCTGATTATTTCAAGAACGACATTTTTTATCCAGGTAACACGAGAAGACGACCATGTCAGATTGGTGGATTCATCCCTATACTACGCACATCACCGGGATGGCATGCAAATTCAAAGAATGAATGGTTTGCATATCTAGAAGCGTTCTGTTGCGACCCAATCGCACTTCAAAAGAATTTAGAATCATATGGAATATCACTTGAAGATATCGCGGGATCTCCGAATGGAGATAGTGTATCGACAGATACGATTGATACCGTCATGAAATTATCATGCGGCCCACCAGCTCCCGGAAACGATGGTCAACACAACCCGATCATTGAAGTATTGTTGGGAAATAAGGTTAGTGATCCTAAATCATGTGTAACAGATAATTATAGTCCTCCAGATACTCTTCCTGGACGGGATAATTGTCTTGGTGGATTTATTTCCACAATCAAAGAAATTAATGATCAAAACATGAAGTACTCTTTATCCTAGACACAAGTTGTTGCGACAATCTGTACTCTACATAGATTTTTCATACGTGATTTCCGTAAATCGAATCAGGTTTGTAACGCCTTTACATTATTTATGATTGAAAGAAATGTTATTTAAAATACTTTGTGGCGAAACTTTAAGTGGTTGCAACTCTGAATCGAATCGAATGGAATGATCCGGGAAAAAAAAGACGGGTCGATGAGTAAGGAGCATATCATTCCAGGGACTATTTCCATGCACGAGTTTCTGGAGGAGATGGAGATATCTTGACCGTCTTTTAATAATTCTCATATCATTCGTAATGATATGAGACCATTCACGATTCGTCCTCATGAGTGTTTCCAGATCACGTAAACCACAGTACTGACTGATATTCACAAGAATAGTCGTGTCCAATCGATTCATCTGTCACCATCAGAGGAATTATTATTGTTACCAAGACGATGAAAGAAAAATTTCCCGTTCATACCACACATGGTTTCCGATTGACGTGCTCGATTGCATGTCATAAATCGACGTTCACCGGTTACTACATTAAGACTATAGAATAAACTGCACTTCAATTCATTTCCATCTACAAATGATTCCTGACATTCGATACAGAATGCGGTGCGTGTTAATGGATTCATGGGTGTATGGATCACTACATATGAATATACGACCGATATGATCCAGAGAAACACGTAGAACGATTTTAACCAGTACATGGCTCTTTATCATAGCAATCTACAGATACACAAGAAATCAATTTTTCCACTGAATTATCGTTTGAAAAGTTTCGAGAGCGGCGACCAGATTACCGTTATTGGGATATTCAAATTCAAGATTCCTCGTGTGCAACAGTGTCACGATCAGAGCATCATCGGATGATGTGTACCGTGTATATTTCTTGGTACGATCCAATAGAACTAACGGGACCATGAATCGTTCGGACCTCTTGATCTGATAAGCATGGGGTTGCATATCGGGTAGTTCTTCCTCATACAAAGAACGTATCTGCAATGATGTCCAGCACAGATCATTGAACGGAAGTTGCTGTGCAGATGCTGAATCGCGATTACATAGAGCAATGAGATATCGTTTTTCATTGAGGAGGAAACATGGTAACTGGACGGCGTACATGGAGACGTCGTCACCCACATCCTTTATCTTGGTCATTACGGGCGAGTCATAATAGTCGTTTAATATACGATGATAAACATCGTGTGTCGGATTATTCAGTATCTTCATTGATTTGTACAGATGATTTGTTTTTTTAAATTATTCTTCTGTAAGAAAGAACAATGAATGAATATTTACGACCCGTGTACGGATGGGCGACTCGTTTTACCAACGGATATCCTTATACGAGAGAGGATAATGTACAGGGATTGTACATGAAACGTCCATGTCATGAACGACAGAGGGATGGCCAGTACTCTCAATCACCTCCTTTTTATCAGATTGCACCGTATCCATCTCAGATAAATCCGATCTACTACAACTACACACTGCCCAATAATTACCCGTATGTGAATGGGTGTGCACCAAAACCATCACAGTACTGGTACTACCCGTATTATTCCAATCCGTGTTTCTGGGATAATCCACTTCCTGCTGTGGAGAAATCCTAATTCTTACATAAAATAAATCTTTTGATATGACAAATTATATCAGTCATGAGTAGTGGTGGTGCTGCTGCTACGCGAACTTCACTTCATTTTCATATATCAGATAATTCTATCAAAACAGGCCTAAGGGATTCAGAAGATGATGATCAACTATTTGTTAGACTCGGATATGAAGGCTACACATTTCTGGACATCTCGACTATCAATGGTAAGACGCTTCAAATAATGACCAAACCGTATCACAGTTTGCAAAAAGTACATACATCCATGGATGACATTTTAGACCATTTAGCGCGAAATGGGTACATCGCTTCAAAAGAAAGAAAGCGTAGATTGATAACCGCGACCCTTCAAGAAGCATTGGAAAGAAAACGACAACATTATATTGCGTCGGATGAAACACGCATAAATGCACTCAAGTCCGAAAGTATTGCAACCAGACTTAGTGCGAAACAACTGTTTAAAGGTATTAAAACTATTACAGTCCCCGAGAGTGAAGAATTATACCTTTTGAATGTGATCAGAAGATTTGATATTGAGAGAATTCAAGAGATGGCGCGGGCGCGTAATATGTTGAGACGTGTGATATCTCGTCGACGGGAGACGACGAAACTGTCAAAAATGGTCACTGACCTTTCTTTAGAAGGTGGTGGTGGCGGCCTCGCGAAAACGGAAGGTAGTTTATCTAAAATTTCATACGCCAGTATGGTTCTATCAAGAACTCCACCTCCTCTTTCAAGACTATCCGAAACAGGACATCGATTCAGTACACTGAATGAATATAAAAGTATACCTGGAAAAGATGCTCTTTTTTATGGACTCGGGAGAAAACACATGTGGAAACCAAGGGTACAATCAAGTATAAATCTCATTCGTTCTGGTGAACCATTATCGAGACAAGCTCGTAATGAAGCTCTTACGATTCTCCAACTGGATTTCGAAGATCGATTGACGCACCAGAATTGGTTACAAAGCACAGGACAAAAATTTGGAAATGAAGGTCATGTACAACGGATGCAGGGCCTGATCGATGTATTTGAATTAGGCCATGATCCGGGTACGGATTATCATGTAACGAAACTCCAACAAATGACAGATCAATTAACCATCCTCAGAGACACTCCAGGACGTGATCTACCACCATCTGGAACTTAATCGCTTTACGATATTCTGAAAAGTGATTTAAATAAATAGTATCTATTTAAGCCATTTGCATAATATCGTAACGAAACTGTTAGAAGCGTATACATTTTTTGTTAATGGTGTGGTTGGGGGGCGTTTTTGGTAGAACATGAATCACAACACCCCCTTGATCGTTTCTCACAGAGTTGACAGATGGTACGTCTGCATTTCAGACAGATGCACCACATGCATAGACCGCATCGAAGACATTTCATGTTTGGTCCTGTAGAGACATCAATGAATTAATAAAGACCATGATGAGTGTGATCACCATAAAAATCATCAGAGTGGGTGAGAATGGCCATTTATCATTCTCATCATCATCATCGTAATAAAAATAGCGGATCGGTTCAATCTCTAACTCCATAGTATTGATTATAAATCATTTCTCACGAGAAAAACATCATTTTTTTCCATACCCTGTACGAATCTCTGAAATGATTTAAAGATAGACCATTTCTTTAAGTCATTTTAGAGATTCGTACAAGAAAAAATTTTTTCTTTACAAAAAGGATACGAATATATTAGACCAGAGCTGCTCCGGTGGTCTGTACAAGACTTGTATCTGTCATTCGGACGTATTTAAAGAATTAACAGAAATTCTTTAAGCCATTAACATCAGAGTTGTAACCGCTTTAAAGTTTTTGACAAAAGTATTTAAAGAAATGACATTTCTTTAAGCCAATATCTTAAAAGCTTTAAAGCGGTTACAAGCTTGATTAACATGAAAACTTTAAACCGGTTATAATTCTGAGGATGAGTATAGATTACATTTTTTCAATCTGTTTTTTGAGTTTGACGTATTGCAGACCAACCTGTAGTTGTTTCGTGTGGTGTTTGCTCCATGACTGTTGTTTTTTTTGTGCGGATGGTTGGTATGTGAACAATGTGATATCCTTCATGACAATCGCTTCTTCCTTCTTGAGATCCAGTTCTTTTAATTGAGTCCATAGATGCAGGAGTTTGATGAGTGATTTGCCGTACTTCTGATCCTGTTTCAGTTGTTTTCCAATGGGTTTTTTCATGTTCTGAAATCCGTGCTCCAACGCCTTTACACGGTCTCGTATGAACTGATAATACTCAGTATCAAGATCATTCAGTATCTTATTCCGCTGTGTCTCCATTTTGATTTCTTTCTTTAAATTATATAAAATTTTTTTTTTTATGCGTCTAAATATGCTCGTTGGCGTTTTCGATATCGACGGATAGATCCAGACCGAGGTACTGGATGAAACTATCTGGATCGTCCTTGATACCAGACGCCCGACGGGCTTCCATGTACTTGTCTTTATAACGGTCCACAAAATCAGGGAACTGCTGGTCGAGTTCCTGGATCCGCACAATCGCAGAACGATAACCCGAACGCATCTGATCGAGTTTCTTGATCGTTTCATGGTATGTCCACGCGAGTTGTGCACGCTTCACATTCTGAGTGATGTAATCGTCAAAAGGATCGGGTCCTTCATTATTCTGTGCACGTTTGGATTCATCCAACAGATCCTTTTCTCTCGTTTTCATGTCCTCCATTTCTTTCTGTTCCTTGCGTTTCTTATCAAGAATGTCCTGACTTATGAGCTCGGTTGTTTTCTGACGGATATCAATGTTTTTGAGAGACGATGCAAAGACGGTTGCAGTGGTGACCGGGAATGGTCGACCGACGTGTGCATGAAAAATATCGTGATATGAATCGACATGACGGATCAGATATTCTGCACGTTCATTCGCTTCTTCTTCTGTCGCATAAACGCCACGCACCTTCATCATCCCGTAGATATTATCCTTGTCGGGTACAGCACCTTTCGATGGGACGAATGATACAAGAGCAATGTTCTGTTGAGGCTGTGGAGGGTCCGCATAATACCGATCCACTTGTGCAAATCGGATGTCTTTATTGAGGACATCAAAGGCTTCCTCCACTTCGGACATGTTCAGCGATTCCACTCGTAGTGGTCGAGATGGCTGTCCGATCTTTTCTTTATCGGCGGGTGATATCAATGAATGCATCTCCTTCGTTTTTCATTACATACACAATTCTTTAGACCACGTCAGTCATCATGAAATCTATAATCAGAATTTAATTTCAGCCATTGTCGTAGAAACTATAAAGGTTCCCGATCGTGTTTTCAAAAGTATGAGTGTTGCATCCAATTCTTTTTTTTTATGATGATGAGTGTTTTACAAATCTTTTGTATACACACTTATCGTTGGATTTACACTACCGGCTGTAAAGGTAGATGTAGTATTATTCACAGTGACAGTTACCTCTGATTGTAACTGTCCGATGATCTCTATAGTCAACAAGATGAAATTCCCCCAATTGGACACAGTATATGTGAAAGAAGTTTCAGGAGCATTAATAGATAATAATAAAATATTTGGACTGGGCCATCCATTACTACAAGTGCTGGGACCAAAAGTTATTGCATCAGGATCAACAATATACTGATATGAATTATATTTGTTTGATGATGATTCTACAAAATCGAGATCCGTCCATCCATCGAAACTAGCTTCGGTTATAATGTTTAACTGAGTACCAGGTAGTGAGCAATCATTATCATTAATCTGAATCGTAAAATAGAATGGGTGTATCGTCCTCTCTTGGAATGACCTCTGACTCCTCAACGTGAGTTCAAGAATCAAATTATTCACTTTCTTGTACGACATGAAGCATCCCGCCGATAATGACTGGCCATGCATCACTAAATTACCGTTCAGATTATTCTCAAAATTAATAAACTGGAATTCGGGACACACCTGCTGAGCTTCTGTGAAATCGAGTGTCATCACCCGTGAATGATCCCTGCACAGCCTGTACGAATATTTTTATTCATTTAAAGAAATGACCTATCTTTAAATCATTTTAAAGATTCGTACAGGCTGTGGATCCCTGAGCGGTGAAGGCCCATACACGCTTCCCTTGTTTGATAGATGGAAGAGCAGCGATGGTGAAGTAATCGAGAGTGGTGTTATCGGAGGTTATGGAAACATTCTGGAGATAGATCGGTAGATTATTGGGTTCGATCGTGCACATGTTTATGATTTATAAAACAATTCTTTAATACATACGTAATAAAAAATATGTAAAGACCAAATATTCACGAGATCCCATCCTTGAAATGACAACATTTTCATACCCTGTACGAATCTCTTTAATCATTTAAATAAATGGCCTATCTTTAAGTCATTTTAGAGATTCGTACAGGCTGTGAACATTTTGCACACCACGAATCATTTAAGGAAATGACTTAAAGAGAACTCATTTCGTTAAATGATGTAAGATATTCGTAGATAGATAGTCAGGGTTATTAACTTAATCAGGCTTGTAACCGCTTGAAAGCATGCTTTAATATGACTTAAAGAAATACCATGTTTTTAAATCACTATTAAAGTTTTATGATTTTGGTCACGAGCCTAGATGAAGGTTATTTATCATAACTCCATCTTTCCAAGATTTTCCATATCTGATATTGGTTTCAGATCATGTCATTCATTAATCCACTTCTTCAACGGTTGGTTGTTCCGTTGGTGGTGTTGGAATATCCACGGGCGCTTTGGTATTTTCCTGTAGATACTTCATGAATGCTTCCTGTCGTTCACTCACTTCTGTCTCTGTCGCTTGTGGGTTGTGTGACAGCCAATCGATCTCCTCCTGCGTCCTCTGTTTGAACTCCTCATTACCATCAAACTGTGCAAGGTTCTGGTACAACAGATTCTCATAAATATTCCGAGCCTCCGTGTTCTTCCGATTCTGTTCGTCCTCCTCCTTAAACTTCTCGGCCTCCGCGATCATACGCTCGATATCGTCTTTGGATAAACGATTATTATCGTTCGTGATGGTGAGTGATTTCTTTCCTCCCTCTACATTCTCAACCTCCGCCGTGACATTGAGGATACCGTCCGCTGAGATATCGTATGTCACATTGATCTTTGGTTGTCCACGTGGTGCAGGCGGGATGTTATCCAATTGGAACGTACCCAGAACGATATTGTCCTTGCTGTGATAACGCTCACCCTCCAGGATCTTGATGGTTGCTGATGGTTGATTATCACTATAGGTAGAGAATGTCTGTGTCTTCTTCGCCGGAATCGTCGTCCCTCTCGGGATGAGGACGGTTGTGACTTCACCCGCTGTCTCGATACCAAGGGAGAGCGGTGTACAATCCAATAATAAGATATTGGATGTACTCTTTGACTCGATACCCGCAAGAATGGCCGCCTGAACGGTTGCTCCATACGCCACACACTCGTCCGGGTTGATACCGGTGTGCAGATCCTTCCCAAAATAATCTTTCAGCAGAGACTGGATTTTTGGGATCCTTGTGGATCCTCCTACAAGGACAATATCATCGATCTGATTCTTCGTCATCTTGGCGTCCTGTAACACCTGCGTTACCGGCGCCATTGTCCGCTGGAAGATGGATGAACAGAGATCCTCAAACTTGGCTCGTGTCAGTACCGTAGTATAGTCAATCCCCTGGAATAAAGAATCAACCTCGATATGCGCTGTTGTCGATGAACTGAGCGTCCTCTTTGCACGTTCACAGGCGGTATGAAGACGCCTCCGCACCCTCTGATCTTTCGATGCATCAACTCGGTGTTTCTTCTTGAAATCCTGCAGACAGTACTCCACCAACGCCATGTCCATGTCCTCTCCACCCAGATGTGTATCCCCCGCCGTCGCATTGACCTCGAAAATACCCTCTGACAGATTCAGTAAGGACACATCGTGAGTCCCACCGCCACAATCAAACACCAGAATATTTCTCTCCTTCCCATCATTGATCTTGTCCAGACCATAAGCAATCGCCGCCGCCGTCGGTTCATTGATGATACGCAACACATTCAGTCCTGCAATCACACCCGCGTCTTTTGTCGCCTGTCTGCATGCATCATTAAAATAAGCCGGTACCGTGATCACACAATCCTTGATCTCATTACCGACAAACGCCTCTGCAATCTCTTTCATGTGCTTCAGAATCATGGCGGATACCTCTTCCGGACTGAATGTCTTCTGTTCACCTCCGTGTGTCACCTCGAAATTCGGTTTGTTATTCCGATTCACCACTTTACATGAAAGATTCTGGATATCCTTCTGGATCGCATTATCGTCATACGTCCTCCCCATGAACCTCTTTGCGTCAAAAATGGTGTTCTCTGGATTACGCGCAACCTGGTTCTTTGCTGCATCACCCACAAGTCTCTCCTCTCCAAATGAAACCCAGCTCGGCGTCGTTCGGTTCCCCTGCTGGTTACTAACAATCTCCACGCGATCGTTCTCGAAGACACCCACGCAGGAATACGTCGTACCAAGATCAATGCCACAAACGTGCTTCGTTGTCATTTGTTCTATTACCATACAATTCCTTAAACTCTTTTTTTATTACGAAAGAGGAGAATGAGGAGGAAGAGGAGGATTGTGATACCGACGATGACCAGAATAAAGAAAATCCATGGAGTACTACTATTTACTGTATCCTCCGAATAACCTTCAACCAGATCATACCCGAACGATTGCAGATCAAAGAACAAGAATCCACCACTCGGTATCCTCTCAGTCTGTGTCATATTGTACGGATCAGGGGCTACCACGAATGTCGTTCGGTCGAACTGACTTTTGGTATTAAAAGGATACATGGCCATCCGGAAGTACCCATCGATCCCCCATTTCGTTGTCCACGTGTTCCTCACCACCCAGTATGGAACATCGTATTCTGTATCATCTTTCCCGAGTAATCCTCCAGAAACCTTCCCAATCCCCCATCCCGTCACGACAACCGCGTGTCCACCCTCGTACTCGCCCCACACCTTTGTCGGGTTGTACGTCCCGTTATCATAATCAATGGAATCCAGATAGATATTATCAGGGTTCTTCCCATTGCATGTGAATTGGCCACTGTAAAAATTCTTGTACACGTGAAATCCAACAACGACGGGACCTCGTGCAAATATCATGTTTTTCACGATCCTTATTGATTGTATGATATCATCGTTTGTCAGAGCGTCTGTTGTCGTCGGAGTAGTGATGTTATTTATGAAAAACTTGAGTTTACCCGTCGTTGCTACACATTGTGGAATGAGTGTATTCAGATCAGTACTATCATCCTTCTTCTGACCATTACAACTAGGATTATTGAGACACCAACTGTAATTCATGACATCATTTGTCTCGATACCGTTTTTTGATATCCATTCCATCGCTAACGCCGGATTCCCACCGTTACACTGTGATGATCCAGACGAACAAGACAAAAGATATGTAGGTGAGATCATAGGATTCACACTGAGCACCTGTTGTGTAACAAAATTGTCGGACAAGGCCGTCGCGATCGCAAAGGCCCAGCAACTACCACACTTTCCCTGATTCTGAACGGGTGTTATCTTCCCGGGAAGGACCTTAACCCAATCAAAATTCAGCGGAAGATTTGGATTGTCCGGTATTGTCTGACGATACTGACTCATGATCGCCTGTGCTCCGATCTTGTGTAATGACGCGAAATTCAGGTCGGCGTTTAGAGGACCAATAATGATGGCGTCCGGTGTCTGCAGAGGGGACGACATGACCTGTCCACTGGACAGAAGTGTGATTCGATTCACATTCTTCGTCTCCACAGCGCTCCTCGACTTTAGAAATGCGGTGTACGGTACCGTCAAAACGATGTCGTTACTCATTGTTTTGACTCTGGTATTTTTTTATTTATTTTTTTTTCCATCATGGTACATAGTTGTATATGTATAAATCATATGAAAGCTTTATGATTTTGGTTACAAGCCTGGTAACCGCCTTCCAGTTTTCACGTTAAAGAAATACTATTTCTTTAAATACTTTTAGAAAGAAGAACCGTCATGGAAAGTGACATATTTAAATCATGAGCATCTTTATTAGATAAAATGAGGATGTACATTGTGAAAGAAAAGGATAAGACACAATGTGTCCACATTTTTGAACAGATGATTCGTTCATTACTAAAAGAGAACGATGAATTGAGAGAGATACAATATAATGACGGCCAATGCCATTTTTACATAAGCACATCAAATGAAAAAAAAAATAAGAAAATAACTTAACAAGACAATTCTATACAAAATAATCAAACAGGAATGAAAAAATGCGGAGTGATCTTGTACAATATCGATGAAGAGAAATATTTATTGGTGCATGGTAAAAAATCCGAAAAATGGGGATTCCCGAAAGGTCATATGGAGATTGGTGAGAGCGAGATCATGACTGCACAACGTGAATTGTTTGAAGAAACAGGGATTCAATTATCAAAACATTTATTCGAAAAACGAATCCGTTATCGGAATAATATTTATTTCCTTATTCAGATGTATACAAAAGAAATACCGATTACAGAAGATCCGATACCCGATCAGATTGAGATCATGGAGATGAAATGGTTTTCCGAACAAGATATTTTCCTATTGAATCCTAATGATTGTAATTTTGGATTAAAGAGCTGGATGAATAATCGTCAACATACAAAGAACCATGATATACTACCTGTACACGTCATTCACGAAGAGCAAGATATTGTGAAAAATTAGACTCCAATACGTGGTCACGTTTTACAGTTTGTTTTCATATGATTTGACAAAAAATTGTGAAATCATATGAAGCGCTTACGACTCTCCCTGTACAAATCCATTTTTTTTTACAATACATTTCCAAAAAAAAATTCACTTACTTAAAGAAAACCATATATAATAGTACAGCGGTGCGCCGCTGGGATTGACGCACGCCTCTTTGGCTTAGTGGTAAAGCGTTTGTCTTGTAAACAAAAGATCGACAGTTCGATTCTGTCAAGAGGCTGTATACCATAAAGTTTCCATAGCTCAGTCGGAAGAGCGAGCGGCTGTTAACCGCTAGGTCGTAGGTTCGAGTCCTTCTGGAAACGTATTTCTTTAAATCAAAGTCGATATTTTAAACAGGATTATTACCGTCTTACAGCTTTTTATGATCATGGCTTAAAGAAATGACATTTCTTTAAATATTTGTGTCAAAAACTGTAAAGGCGTTACAATGATGTAAAGGAATATCATTTTCGTTAAATCGTCTGACGCGATCTATATGAATGAATATCACGTTTCTATACTACTGATTTTTTTTTCACTTGTCGTGATAATGTCTGTTGATTTATCGTCCGTTGTACTAGTGGTTTTCTCTGCAACCCGCAACTCCTCCAGTTCGTTCTGAATCTGTTCGTTCACATCTTCTTCTAAAACAACCTCTGTCACATCATCATCTTCTTCCTCCTCCTGTGATGTGTCAAACATCTTGGCCAGATTCCCCATCATCGGTAGTAACGAAGCTAGATCGTTCAGACCACCAGCACCACCACCTCCAAAAACATCATTCGTTGAAGTCGATTGCTCCTGACTATGAATATGATCAATCACGTTCTGTTGGTAAACCGCATTTTTCTGTAGATTCGCAACATGTCTCTGCAATTCTCTGTACCGACTGTACAAGAAATATAATGCACCCAATACAAAGACGCCGAATAAGATCAGTGCAATGGATGATATTTTCAGATATGTCTCCACCATTCTGTCTACTTTTTTTTTTCTATATATTTATCCATTATTTAAATATCATTTGAGGATTATCCGGAATGTGATTGTTCCGTTTTTACGATGGATACGGATGATATCGCCTTTTTGAAAACCAAAATACCTACACACCGGATCTGACTTTAACAATTTCGGAAGTTTGTTTCCATATTTTTTTATGATGGATTGTGCGGTTTCTTTATCTACACGTTCGTGTGGACAGTAATATCTCAATTGTGTGATATCATACAAAAATTCTTTCGCATCAAATAACTCAATGTGATGATTATCTAGACTATCAATGACTTTCTTCGTCGTCGATGTGATGATGTTATCGTAAACCAGAATGGAATGTCTCCACTGATTCGTTTCAATCCAATAAATAAATTCCTTCACTGCATCGATATTCATTTTAGGGCTGCGATGGAAATACACAAAGGTCGTTGTATGGTCACCTTTATGGAATAAAAACATGTCATTATCACTGGATGTACTTTCAATCTTCTGCACATCCTTATCGTATCCACGCAGTCGCATCATCTTCTCGACGTGATTGTACACACGTGACCAGTCCATTGTTAATTGCTTCTTCCCAATACACTTGACCCACTACATCATTTTTCATGAACAATATCATTTAAAGAAATGAGTTATCTTCAAGTCACAAAGATCTTGAAATCATACCAGAGGACATACAAAAAAAAAAAATAAATTGCTATAGAATAGTAATGTGGATCCACGACCTTACCGCTTTTCTTGAACCCCTATTCTACGTAACGACCATTGATGAAGACAAGTACGACCATTTTCACCACGCGTTCAATCCAAGTATCATGCACTGGAAAGACGATCTTTATCTGGTTGTCTGTCGCGTTATTCTGTTTCGTGTCTTGAGAAATAAGAATACCAGACCCATCTGGCTGCATCCGTGGAAAATGTGGGACAACGGTCATAAATATTTTCACTCCGATCCTGATCGTACTTACCGTATGAGTTTTCCAGAAACACAATTCAAGAAAGGCGGTAAGTATCGAGAAACAGTCTCGTCACCCGATTTCGTCATTCATCTCACGTCTGATGTTCATTGTCCTTATAACCTGACCGGTGAAAGAGAGATCGATAGTACAGCCATCGGTGTCCTCCGATACAATGATAATAAATGGTCATCGTATTTCCCTTTCCGATTTCTGTTCGAAGAAATGAATCAGGATGCTCGTCTGCATCGTGTGGGTGATTCATTTTTCATCAGTTACAACACCTTCACCCGTAATGACAATCAGACCGCTACACGAATGGTTTATCGTCCCTTCTTATTCCTAAATGATGATATGATTTATTTCATGGAAGAACGGAGCATGGTGCACCCGGACATCGCCCGTCCTGTTGAAAAGAACTGTGTTTTTTTCGGAAATGATGTGCTGTACAGCATCACATTCGGTGATTGCTTCATTCAGCGCAACGACAAACTCTTGCAAATGAATCAGTCCTTCAATCTCTGGAAAACAATCTATTCCTACACCCGATCGTATGATGCTACATTCGCACTCGGTACGAATCTGATTCCGTACAAAAAAAATCGTTCCCTCATGGTCGGACACGCAAAGATCCCGTTCCGACAACTACTCCAGATGAGAGAGAAACCTTCCTCCATCACAAAATGGGTTGATTCCATCATTCCAGAATTCGAAACTGTTTATCAACACGGGAAATTCATCTACTACATGTTCTTGGTCGAATTCGATTCAACGACATGTGACATCACACGTGTCTCCCACGCCTTCATCCCCACCAATCCACGCAATCCTCACTCACCCTACCTCCTCGTGTTTCCATGCGGACTATGTTACGGTCGAAATGAAGAAGAAATCCTCATCTCGTATGGAGAAGGTGATGTGCGAACAAAAGTCCTTTCCCTCACAACCGACGATGTTGAAAATCTATTGCGCACAGAAGACGATATGCGAACAGACATCTTTGATCCACAGTCATTTGCATATCGTTTCGACATCCTCAATACTGACCAGTGGAATGCATCCCCTCGTATCTTTCATTTCGGATATTTCTATGAGGACAACGCTGGTGATGATCAGTACATGATCATGTTCCGTCTCTTACGAAATCACTTCGTCCCCCATTATCATTGTTACTTCCGCAATAAAGTCAATCAGTATCAAGACAAGGAAATACGGAAACAGGATATCATCATCTTCGGTGGTGGTGATATCGTGAATCCCTTCTTCTTGGATCCGCTCCAGCAATACATCGTGGATCGTAAAAAGCACGCCGTCAGTATCGGTATGCCATATCTATCGTATGAATCCTCATTATCTGTTTTCGATTCTGTGTCACTGCGTAATATTCTCGATCTCGAACGTGCAAAAACCATTATCCCTAATGTCGTTTCTTATCCCGACGTCGCGTTTCTATTACCACTTATACGTCCAACTGTACCTCGATCACTCGTTCCCAATAAACTCGTTATTGGAGTCAGCTTCCCAAGAACATGGTATCAGCGTGATAGTCTGCATTACATTTCCTTTCTCCAGAATATGTGCAAAGTATTCCAATCACTTATTGAGACCAATCCGTCAATTAAATTCATTCTCGTCCCCTTCTGTATCCGTCGTTTTAAATCGGGTGAGAATGATATTTTCCTAAATCGTCAGATCCAGACGATCCTGAATGATCCATCTCATGTGGACTCGTTCGTTCCAAAATCAAATTATTTCGAGTATATGTGGGACATTGATCGTCAGATTATGGAGAATGTCGATTTCATGATCTGTGGTCGTTTCCATTCTCACATCTTTTCCATCAATCGTCAGATCCCGTTCGTTTCCATGACGACCAGTCGTAAATGCGAACAAATGATGAATGAACTACAACACCAGTCGTACACTTTCTCGTTTAAAAAGAATGCAGATGACTGTCCCATTTTCACAGAAGACGACATTCCATCAACGATCGCATTCCTTCAGAAAGCACTGGATGATCGTGACATGATCCGTGATCGGATCGAACAGTACCGTCAGAAAAATATTCTCCCGCGATTACAGGATTTCCTGACCTATTATAAAAATATCGTCTTTCCTACTGATGATACATCAACTGTACCAACAAATGATCTTGCAGATTCGCCACCAGATGATGATTCACTCATTACTACGACAAATCATGATTCGCCACCAGATGATGATTCGCCGTTCCAATCAAATTGATGTTTTTGACTCACTCTACCTTATGGTAGATTGTTTGTGAAAAATATGTTTCTCGCTCCATCTGTCCATCTCCATTTTGCACCACTCTCGAGCATATTTTCCTATATAATTGAAAGATTTTACAGAAAATCTCTCCATCACTCACTAGTCAAGTTTTATGATTTTCCTTACCACCACCACCGCTCTCAAACATTTTCGAAATCTATTTAAAGGTTTGTTTGATTTCTTTAAATAAGGTGATGGAAATATTCAAAGTATGTACCAATCGTTAATCCATTGAAATATTTTTGATAACTTTGTTTTCCGTCACTTTCGATATATTCGTACAGACTGTGAAATAATTGACTGACTTTGTTTGGACAATCTCATAACGGTATTCTATTTTTTTTTTTGTTCACATTGATCAAATAAAACGGATCATGATGAATAGTTCGAAAATCGTGTCGACGTTCTTCCAGTTCCAGATGGAGTTGAAATTATACCATTGGAGGACGTTCCAGTACGCGCGTCATAAAAGCACCGATCATCTATTTGAACGAATTTCAGGATCGATCGATCGATTTGTCGAGACATATATGGGAAATTTTGGTAAACGTGTCGATTGTTCTCCATCCATTCAGATCCGTGTTTTCTCGGACAAGAATGCAGATAAATTATTGAAAGAATTCTGTGTCTTTCTTGTCTCTCTGACACCGACTTTCGAAAAACAAACGGATTTATTAACGATCCGTGATGAATTATTGGCCGATTGTCGTCAGACACAGTACCTTTTTACACTCCAATAACATGACGAGCTTGTGACCGCTTTAAAGCATTGTATTCTCTCTCATATGATTTAAAGATTGAACAGAATATCTTTCCATGACTCTCAGAGTATTATGAGCAAGTTGTGATATATCTATCTATGGACAAAAAAAAAAATGATGTGCAAACGTGATAAAAACAGAATATAAAACAAATGTTGGATACACTTCCGTATGAGCTGATAGATATTATCCTTGCACATTTATCTTTTCGAGATTGGTATCATGTCGGTAAGGTTATGCATACATCGATGTTTCCATTCATCAGAAGAGCATTGGGTTTTGATCCTCTTCAAACGGATCAAAACCCAATGCTC
>Ga0214923_10003913_pt1 | contig 18437 bp, 14 predicted proteins | sample LL1510_MetaG_FD_177993 | JGI IMG/M metagenome (GOLD analysis project Ga0214923, IMG submission 177993) | Freshwater microbial communities from Lake Lanier, Atlanta, Georgia, United States - LL-1510 | ecosystem: Environmental > Aquatic > Freshwater > Lake | place: USA: Georgia | collected... | reverse complement strand
ATCTGTGTTGTGTTCCGTATCGAACTTTGTCCTTGGGAGAATACCGAGAGCCAGAATATTCTTCTCAAATGCCCAATCTGCTATTGGTTCATTCAACCGTTGATGGCGATGGTCTACCTGAATTTGCTCAATATGATCACACACGCCTTCCTCGCTCGGAGCTTTTTGATCCTCGTTCTTCGCTTCGAATGCTTGGACATATTCACATCCACGGCTCGGTGGGGGAAAAGGCTTACTACTGCGGCGCCCCTGAACGACTAACCTGGGGGGAAATTCAGAACGAGCCAGCTATTTATCTTCACCATCTGTATCCTGATGGTCGGGTAGAAACAGAGAGCGTACTCATTTCTGACATGTCTCCCAGCGGGGAAGTGCCAAGACCGTCGGTTGTTCTTCAGGTTGATTGTGCTGAGATGGAAGCCCTTGTAGCTCTAGAGAAAGCCCAGACTTTGATAGAAGAAACACCCATGGAGGAAGCCCTGGTGCATCTGACTCTTCAGAATGCTCCCTCTGACATCTATAGCCTCCATTACGAAGAAGCCCTGGGTAAAAGAGCAGCGCAAAGAGGAGCTTTGGCCTTTAAGCCTAAAGTCCAAGTACGTGAATTAGAAGAATTAGCTCAAGCTGATGCCGGATTGGACGACGATATCCATATCCCAGGAGCTGCTCTTTCTGAATCCTATCGCGCCTTTGCTAAAGACCAGGGAGAAGAAGACCTAATCCAGCTGGGTTGCGACCTGATTGCTCAGGCGGGCGGAGAGGTTGAATCCGAGTAATGCTGCTTACTGTACGCAAAATAGAAGTTAAAAACTTCATGACTCACCGTCAGGAGTCAGTGGAGCTTCCCCAGTCAGGCACAATTTTGTTGTGGGGGCCAAGTGGCGCTGGTAAATGCCTGACAGCTGGCACTACTGTGTGGGGTCCTGGTGGACAGCCCATGAGTATTCGTCAGTTTGTGCTAGGTCGTTTCCAGGAGGTTCTTGGTGTGGTCGGGGACAGAATCCAACCTGTACGTGTTACTGACTGGCATCAACTAGGAGAAAAGCCTATCTTGCACATTACCCTTACAGACGGAGCCAGTATTCACTGTGCAGATAGTCATCCCATTCAAACTCCCATGGGCTGCATGCGGGCAGATGAATTAGCTCCAGGATATATGGTTGGTCGTGCTGATCCTGTTGATGGTGCACAGCGCCGCTGGGTAGAGATTGAATCGATTACTCCAAAGCCAGCAATGGAATGCTATGACATCACAGTTGATACACCAGAGCACCTTTATTTGGCTGATGGTTTTGTTGTTCACAACAGCTCCCTGCTTGACTCAATCGGCTTTGCTCTTTACGGACTAGCCGCAACTCGCGCTTCCAGCTTGGACGAACTTCGTCATGAACTTTACCCTGATCAGGATTTCGGAGTCCGAGTAACTTTTGGACTGGGAGAAAATCAAATCCAGCTCTTTCGTGGAGTAGAAGGTGGAAAAAGTGTAGTATGGATGGTTGACCAGGATGGTTCCATGACTGAAAGCCCTCGGGCAGTTGCCAAACAAGTCTCCGAACTAATGGGTGGTATGGACTCGGCTACTTTCTTTTCTACTTATGTAGCCCAGCAGGGAGAGATGGATTCATTGGTCAAGATGGCTGGTGGTGGTAGGCGCAAGTTCGTTCAACGTATGATGGGTATTACCCTTTTGGATAAAGTCACCACTCAAATCAATCGAGAACTGGTCAAAACTGGAGAAAGAATTAAATTCCTGGATGAGAGCATGCCTCCTCTAGGAAAAAAAGAACTTCTAGAAGCGGTAGCTCAAGCTGAAAAGGATTGTTCCAAGGCAAAACAAGACGCTGAGTCTTTCCAGACTGAATTAGAAGCAGTCAAGCTGCAAGGAGAGTCTTTGGCGGGGCAATTAAAAGAGATGGACCAAAAAAGCCAGCAGGTAATGAAACTGGTTCCTGTGATTGAAGCACTCCAAGACACCAAACTCCCATCGGCCCGTAACAATTTAGAGCGTATTTCCAAAGACCTGACGCAGGCCCAGGAGGCTCATCAGAGACTGCAAAAAGCCAGCCAGCAAATCGAAAAAATCAATGAGTTGGAGGCTCAAGCCGAGAAATTAGCTCATGCAGAAGGATTTTTAGCCTCTTTGGGTCAGCTACAAACCGATCTAGAGTCCTCTCAGAAGGCTCTGGAGGCGTGTTTAAGCGATTTTCCAGCCCCGGATGACCCCCAATACACTCCACAAGCCCTTCAAGCCCTGGTAAATGGCCTGCAGGAGCAGGTTTTTGGCCTTCAAAACAAGACTAGGGAGACTCTTGAAAGGAAAAACGCTCTTTCAGAAGATACAGACTGTTGGGTTTGCGGACAAAACATTCCTGACCCTCAAGCTCTGAGAAATGATCTAGAAAAGCATCATAAGCAATTCGCAGAACAGTTGTCCCAAGCAGAAGCCCAGTTATCTCAAGCTCAAGAAAAGCTTACTAAGTCCCAGGAAATAGAAAATGCCCGTAAAGATGTTCAATATGCCAAGGAGGCATTAGAGAAAGCTCGCTCTCAATCCTCGGGTGCAGATGCCCAGCAACTTCGTCAGGTTCGCAGCGAGCTGCAAAGCCTTGCTCAAATTAAGGCTGGGTTGGAGGCTGACCGCAAACAAGCCGAACAAATCGCAGAACTAGAAAAGCAGCAAAAAAATCTTACCGGACAGATTGCTCAGATGGAAGAAGAACTTCAAGCTCAGAAGAAGCAACTAGCAGATTCTGACTACCAGCCAGAAGGCCATCAAGAGCTAAAGGAAAAAACAGAAGCAGCTCGGGCTCGTTATATGGAACTGCGCGATAATTTGGCCTCCTGCCGAGAGCAAATTCAGTCGCAGCAATTAGCGGCTCAAACGGCTCAGGCTGCTGCTGATCAGTATGACTCGATTCAGAAAGATCGCCGCGGAGCAGAAGAGCGCCACGGAATGCTGAAGCGTTTGGAGACTTCTATGAAAGGGTTCAAGAGTTACTTGATTGGTCAAATTCGACCAACTCTTCAAAACCTCACCAGCCAGCATCTTTCCTCCCTCACAGATGGTGGAATGAGTGGAGTAGAGATTGACGAGGAATACAATCTCCAAATCAAAGATGGGGAAACAATGCGCAGGATTGGCATGTGCTCAGGTGGCGAGCAAGCTAGGGCGGCCTTTTCTCTTCGCCTGGCGCTTACCCAGTTGGTATCCAAACGAACAGACACACCGGTTGGGTTTATGATTTTCGATGAGATCTTCGGCTCTCAAGACGAAGATCATCGGCGAGCCATTCTTGAAAGCCTGCGTTATCTCAGGGGCATCTACCCCCAGACCTTCCTTATTAGCCATTCCGGCGAAATCAGAGAGTCGGACCTAGTAGACGTAGTTGTTGATGTTCCCAATGGCGATTCCGCTGGGCGCATCCAAGTATCAGGCCGTTAGACCTGCAAGCAAACCCAAGAAGGGTATAATTAGTGAATGAGAAGAACCTGGCTTATAATGGTTTTGATTTCCACCCTTCTGGTTATGGCTCCACTTGCTGCTCCGGCCCGAGCGCAGGCTACTTCTTGCGGTCCGATTTGTCTTATGCACCTAAGTGAGAATCAATGGGTATCCGATTGGGACATTAGCAGCTGGATGACGATGACGATTTACAGCACCCGGGCTACGCAGGTGTGCAGGGTAAGACATCAAAAGCCTCGTTTTGTTCATGATAAACTCAAGCGACGTCAGCGCTTTACTTGCGCATAGGTTGTTGCAACGGGTCAAGAGTAGAGCATAATTAAATTATGAGCTTTTATCCTATTAACCTGCAAGCAGAATTCCAGATGTATGTCAGGCAAAACACCGAGGAGGCCACTCCTGTAACACAACTAGAAGATGCATTGTTGCAGTCAATGCAGATGACTCCATCGGAAGATAACCCTAATCTTTTTATAGGCAATATGGAGTTAAAGATGCCTTTAAGTTTGCAAAGTGGCATGGTAGCTGATTGGCCTGGGCGAGCCAAGGACACTCTTAAAACCCTATTTGGCCAAATAATGGAAATTCAAGAAATTGAAATATTATCTACTCAGGTTGTAGTCGACCAGGAGGCCCTATTCCAAATGGCAGAACAGATTGCTGCTGACCTCCATAAAGCTTGGCAAGCAGAAAACCGTGAAATCTACCAGGTGCGCCGCAAACAAACCAATGACTCAGACTGGATAGAAGAACGATTGGAGGGAGCGGAGATTATCAGACTAACAGCTGAACAGGCAGAAGACTTTGATCCCGATAAACTCCAGCTCGAAACTGGGTCCGGACAAGCTGTTATAGTCGAAGACCACCAGGGAGAAAGACTTGGGGTTTATGTTGATATTATGAATTCTGAGTATGGAGACCTGCCTGGTGATTGGCAGGAAGCTAACCGCGTATCAGCCCAAGGGGCAGCACAATTAATCGCTGATTCTATTCTTGAGAATGGCTCTTGGGATATGGAAGAAGTAGCTGAAAAGATTCACCAGCAATGGCTGGAAGCTAACCCCTGGGCTGCAGACGGGGAGCAAGGCCGCCCATTCTCTGAATTATCCCCTGAAGACCAGGAGCGAGACCGTTCTGTGGCTCGGGTAGTCTCTCGTTATCTTTAACTATCAATGACACCTTTATCTTCGATTCCTCACTACCCTACTGCTTGGGCTAGAGTACTTATTATCCATTCTGGAGAACAATGGGAAGACCTGCAGGTTCTTTACCAACAAGATTTGGAGGAAGACCAAACGAGGCTATGGCTTTCATCGGCTGCTGACTGTGGCGGAGACCTGGTAGAACTAAGCGATCAAACAATGGTGGAGCTTTTTCCGGAATACCTTGAGCATCGCCAAGACCTTATGAAGGCAGTGATGCAGGAAAGAGACCCTGAGTATCTGTTGGAAGACATTGCCCTATTGGAGGCGTATGCCCTGCAACCTCTTTTACAGGAAAGTCAACGATTAAAAGACCCCACGATTGATCAGCCTCTTCCCCAGTTTGCAGGTACGGAAGAATGGGGGAGCCCCCAAATGAATTTCTGGAGACCTGGGGTTAATCCGACTGTAGACAATGTAGTCGTCTGGAACAATCATATACTTCTAATTCAAAGAGGAGCCCAGTCAGAAGCTTTCCCCGGTTCATGGGCTTTGCCTGGTGGTTTCCATGATACGGATGCCCATAAAGGGCAAGCATGGATTCCAGGGCGAGAAACAGCTCAACAAGCAGCCTGGCGCGAACTACATGAAGAAACAGGATTAGATCTGTCTTCTTTAGCTTCCCGTACCCAGTACGTAGGATTTTTCGATCATCCAAGTCGTGATCCCAGAAACTGTAAAGAGGCATGGTCTGTCTCTAATGCTTTTAGGATCGATTTGCCTTCAGGGTATCAACCGCAGGTACAAGGCCTTGATGACGCCCAGGATGCCAGGTGGGTTAGCCTGGAAGAGCTAGAAGACCTCTCCCTGGCCTTTGATCATAGGGATATACTTTGCCGGGCCGGTGTGCGTTGAAATAATACCCCTCCTTACTCATTGTCATGTGCAACCAAAGATGGTTTTAGGTATAGTTGCTTTATGAATCAAGAAATGCTTACACCCCTGGACTATGAATCTCGCCGCATACAATGGACTCGCGATACTGGGGGATTTATGCCATCAGCACAGGAAATGATTTTGCGTAGCAGTGATGCTCTGGAAAAAGTTAAGTTCTTTTCGGTTGGCTGGGCCGAAGACTTTATGCGCGAATATGGATTACGGGACAATTGGACCGTAGACCAAGACGTTCAAATCGAAGAGTCTTTTGAGGGACATTCAGTTGTAGCTAAAATGGTTTTACAGAGTTCCGACGGCACTCCAGCACCCAGGTCAGTATTTTCTATGAGTAAGGATGGACCTAGTGTGGTTTTTGTTGGTTCTGCTTCACCTACCAGGGATGATAATGATCGCACACCTCAGCTCAGAGGTGGAATGCTTTCCCTTAAATATGGCGCAGACCCTGAAACGGGCTATCGCAATCCAGACCCAGACGATGGCGCGATGGTTCTTTATAAAAGCTGGGTGGTAGAAGAAATGGACCGTATGGGTATTGAGATCCCTTGGGAAGCTCCAGAAGACCAAGACCGTTTGCCTGTGGAGGAATAATGCGCCGAACAATTTTATGGTTAGCCCTTGCTCTGCTCTCAGCTGGTGGTTTGTTTTTGTTTGTTACCAGTCAGCGTTCTAAGGCTATGGCGCCTACGGCTGCCAGCAAGGTTGTCGTGCTTTACTATGGTGATTCTCTGGCTCGTGAAGCGCAAAACTATTTTGTGCGGGCTATGGCCTCCCGGCCGGAAGTTAAGGTAGTGCCGGCTGCTTTCCCTGGTACTGCTCCATGTGACTGGTATGGCAGGATGGAGCAGTATAATCGCCAATATCCTGGAGCTTTAGTGGTTGGCTCTTTTTACGGCAACCTCCTGACCAAATGCGTTTTAAACACACAGCGTGGAGGATGGCAGAAGACTTATCTTAACCAATTGGACGGTGCACTACGTAGAATGAATTCGGCAAGTAAGATATGGCTTACCTTGGCACCTATAGCGCCAGCCAGCGGCCAAGCACGACAGGAGCAAATGAGCGAGAATCTGCGACAGCTATCTATCAAGTATCCAAAGATGAATCCTATAGACGCAGGCGCATCAGTGGAAGGCCCACTAGGTGTGTTTGAAATGGGGTTGCCTTGCCTGCCAGAAGAGCAATGCACTAATCAACCCCTTATAGGGCAAAACCAGGTCCGCTCTTTTGACCGGCTTCACTTCTGTCCTGGAGTTCATTCTAACTACTATTTAGGATGTTCAAAGTATGACTCAGGCGCATGGCGCTACGGCAATGCCCTGGCGCAACCAGTGCTGGCCTACTTGAGTAATCGGAAATAGTATGTCTTTTGATCCCTAGCGCCTGTAAGTTGCTTGGAGCATTCCTTTTGGGGTCATCCAGATGCCTTCGATTTGGAACTCGTCGCCACTTTGCCATAGTCTGGCTAATTCCAGTTGGGCATCTGCGAATCCATCATCTATCATGACGCTAGCTCTATTAGCCAAATTGCCTTTGACCCTGTTGAGAAAAACTCCTCTAAAGTAGTCACAAGGGTATTCGGGGGTTCTTAAAATGCACATCTCCGGTTTGCGCTGGGCAATAGCTTCTATATACTTCTCGTTGACTTCAAGTTCTAATCTTCCGTTATCATCAGGTAGAATTGTAAGCGGAGCTACGACTGCAATCTGATCAAGGCCTTTGGCTTGTAACTGGTCTAGCGTTTTCTCTGCTTTAAGTAGGTCCGGCTCAAAACTAATTAATCTAACTTGTCTGTCGCCATACATTTCTTTCAGCATATCCGCGATAACCAAAGTCGAGGCCCCGCTGCCTAGAGCAATTATATTCTCCGGCTTGTTCTTTCGTATGCTCAATTGAAGGAGGTCAATGGTGTCGGAATCAATTCCCATGCCTCCATCCGGGAGCTCTGAAATCAAGTCAACTACTTTTTGCTCTGTGGGACGCTGCCCCTCTCCAAGTAACAGTCTGCTGTTAGTAAGGCCATTCAGCGAGGATACTTCTTTTCGAACTTTCAGAGCATCTTCCACACTAACCATCATTTTGTTGTTGGAGAGTTCTTTTAGTCTTTGGCTGGCACCAGGCTGGATTTGGATGTTTTTGCGCAGCTCTTCTCCAAACCAATCGTCGGCACTCCGGATTCTAATGATAAGAGTAGCTTCTCCAACGTAGTCTGGCACCACCATAGTGACTTGTTGCTGTAGAAATTCCCCAGGTTTCAGAGGCCGGTCTAATGCAAAAGGCGTTCCTTTGATTTTGTGTCCCTCGATTTCCCAGGAAATCTGTCCATATACTGCTGGTTGACGTTCCACTGTGCCGCCCGGCCAAAACATTTCTCCGGTATTATGAATTTCTAGCATGAGTGCATGATGAAGGTTTCCTGCAACCCACTGCTTTGATCTCCAAGGGTGCTCTATTATCTTGGCGGAGTTTTTATCTTTTTGCATGAGGCGGTCGGGATGGTATTTCATGATTTCTTCCCTATCAGACAAAGGAATTGAGTCTGGATCAACGGGAGCGGGCGCCTCGGATGTTCCATATAAAGCCTCTGCAATACGCTTGGAATCTATTGGATTGATCTTAGCTAATTCCGGATCTCCAGACAGACCCTCTTCGGGAAGGTAAAAGCCGATGTTATGAGGCTCGCCCTCATAGGTCATGTGCCCGCCTAAATCCTGATCGTATCTCGCAACTTTTTCTTTTCTAGCCTGATAGGGCTGACTAGGAAGGTCGAGATGATATATCGGAGAACTCAGGTCAGTACTATGAGGCCAGGCAATCAAAGAATTTTGATGAACTGCACCAGAGAGCCAATTGGCGGTAGGCGTATTTCGCCTTAGCCGCGGACCATAATGGCTACGCCAAGGTTCTTGATTGAGGTAATGTTCTGCGTCAGGATAACACCATCTTACTGGCATACTCCAGACATCACAGCCCCTGTCTTCCATTAAACCAGGCAGCCTGTCCAATAACTCTTGACTGGGAAGCTCGTCTCCATCAACCAGAAGCACCCAGTCGGTTGTAATGTGCTGCATCATCCAAGGCCAGTGCCGGTCGGTGCCAATAAATTCAAACCTCATTAGTTTGGTAGCAGCTGCTGCATACCAACCTAGATCTTCTGCTCCTACTTTGCTATCCGCAGCCAAAACAATTTCATCTGCGATACCCTTGTAATGTTTTAACCCATTGTATACAACTCTGCCTGGCTTGTTGGTGCCGCATAAAACGCTCAAAGTTGGCTTGCTCATAAAAACAATATAAGGCCTACGTTGCACCTCTTCCAGAGTTACCCTGAAGGACTACCGTTGCTGATTTTAGCCTTATAGCCAAAAGCAAGACCGGGTCTTTCGACCCGGTCTTTTTTGTTCCACAAACAGCGGTGAGAGAATCTTTACTCGATTGCGGCTAGAATCTCGTCTGCAATGTCTCTAAGCTCAGGAGCTGCGCGAAGCTGACGCATGGCACTCTTCTGAAGAGAGACAAGGCGGCTCTTTTTGATGCCCATTTCCTTGCATACCTCTTCTTGAGTGTATTTACGACCGTCCTTGCCTAGGCCCTGACGCATAGCTAGAACTTTCTGTTCGTCGTCGGATAGTTGAGCAAAAACCTGCCATACTGTCTTACGACGTTCGATATCGTCAAGCTCTTTTTCAGGCTCAAGAGCTTGATTATCGGCAATAGCCTCGGCGACAGTAACTTCTGAATCATCAGAAGGCCGCTGGGCGTCAAGCCAAACAAAAGAGCGGTTCAGCAGGTCAATAGCCATTTCCGCTTGTTGGATGTTTTGAAGCTTAGCTCTTTTAGCTAGTTCTTCAGGAGTAGGTTCGCGACCTAATTCATCGCGAAGCTTGTCTAGGTGCTTTTGCACACGTCCGTTGGCCATGTATTGGTGGCAGGGAATGCGCATCTGGTAGCGCTCGATAGAACCTTCACGCTCGCAAGCCCTCAGCATGCGCTGACGAATCCAATCGTCGGCATAAGTAAGGAATGCATAACCCTTATCAGGGTCATACTTTTCGATTGCCCTTAGGACACCAGTGATGCCCTCCTGAATCAGGTCTTCAAGTTCGACTCCACGACCAGAAAGCTTTTTGGCTTCGCGTACAACGTATTGTTCTACGCCTTCCACTAATCTGGCTCGGGCAGCATCGGCCTGGGGGCCGCCTTGTTTGATCTGTTCGAACAGGATACGGTCTTCACCGGCCTGCAGTGTTGTATGGCGGTATACTTCTCGGAGACGCCTTGCAAATCCAATCTCTTCTTTTCCGCCAGCGGGTAGAGGCTCTTCAGCCCTTTCGTTCTTCTTCATTAGGTTGTTCTTTTCCTTTCGTGCTACTTGGTTTTGTAATGTCAGGATGGGATTTCCCAGCCTGCTGATGCCATTGCAGCCCGCATCTTACGACGGGCTTCCTTGCGTACTGTCTTTACTCTGCTGGGTTTAACACCCATCCTTTCAGCCATTTCTGCATCGTTTGATGCTGCTGGCCATTCGGGGAAGATTCCTTCAAGGTCTATAGCTGCAATATAATGCACTTCTTCTGGTGATAATGCTCCTTGAAGAAGTTTTTTCATTTCCTGATGCATTACGCTGTCTTCAGCTTCACCGGAAGTGTTTTGCTTTGGATCCTGAATTAATGCTCCTCTTTCTGTATATTCGGAGTCATCGCCGGAGCGTACTCTTTCGTTTAAGCGTACGGCTCGCATGGAACCCATATCAAGACATTCCTGGCAAAGGGCGATTCTTTCTTCGCGGCTTTTACCAGGCTCAAACTCTTTCATTCCAGGTTGGTCTATAAGCATTTCAGCAGTGATGTCGTCATTCTGCTTTGCCTCCAGCAGTCCTTTTTCGTACAGTACTTTCCCGATCATATGAAACTTCTCGGTTGAAATCTTGTGACCAAAGCGCTGCTCGGAATTGAGTTCCACCATACGTCCAATACGCATGTTGATCTTTTGCATAGCAAAAGTAAGGAACGAAGCCTTATCGGGATCAAATACTTTCATATCGGCTTCGGTAGGAGGCTTAGGCTCTTTTTTGCCGAGGTCTTTACCAGTTTCTTCCCATTCAGCTACTGCGCGGCGATAATCTTCCCACACTCGGCGTCGTTTACCATCGCGGTCTTCAGCCGCTTCAGCCAAGCCGATTTGTGCTTCTTGCATCATATCTTCGAAAGAAAAACCGTAGTTTTTCCACCGGTTAAAGAATTTGCGGGCAATGCGCTGAGCCATACGTTCGTTGCAGAACATAAGCATTCCTGCGGCTTGACGTCGCATCTGGTAATCGGGGTGGTGTCGAAGAACGATTCCAGCTTGACGTGAAAACTCTTTCAGTGCAGCAGGGTCTTCAATAACGTTCATGTCAACCATTTGACGGAAGAGATCAGCTGCGTCCTTGGCTTCACGAGCGCGACCAGCACGAGCACGAGTACCACTGGAATGGCGGCGTAGCAAGTCTTGCCCGTATAGGCTTGCTAGCTGTTCCAGCTCTTCAGATGAACGAGGAGCGGTCAGGTCAGCTACCTCATCACCGAAACGGTCACGGAGAGCCTGTAGCTCTTCCTGGTACTGTAGTGCTTGTTCTTCTCCAGCGCTCAGAATCCCCATGCCTGATTGGGGACTTTGTTCTTTGCAACCGTCTTTACCTTTACCCATACTCTAAATAGTATAGCGGAGAAAGCCGCCACTTGCCAGGGGTTCAGCAGAAAAAGATGCGTTATTTAAAGCGTTCATTAACCCCACTTTATCGGGTTTGTGTGAAACGGGGTAACATATTACGACTGAATTTTATCGGAGAATGAGCCAAGAAAACCCCTTCCTTCAGGCGAGATGAGTTTTTGCGAAGGCGAATAGCCTGAGCCGAAACGAGTCGAGAGGTAGGGGGTGAATTGGCTCTCTCGCATATCTCTTTGGTATAATAAGATATGGCTAAGCAGCGTTATAATTATCGCCTGCGGCCGGGTAAAGAGGCAGAGCGTTGGCTGCTTTTCGAAGGTCATAATTGTCGTTATATCTGGAACCGCCTGGTAGAAGGAGTTAAGCGCGGCGTATGGTATTCTGAAAAAGACCTAACCCAGTGGCGAGGAGAACTGGCTTGGTTAAAGGATGGGTCCTCGGTTCCTCAACAACAAGTGTTCCGGGATTTCAAAAAAGCTCGTGGTCGGCGTCGGTTTAAAAGCAGTCACAAACACTTAACCAGTTTGAACTATGTGGGAGCAGTATTCAGGGTAGAAGAGGGTCGGTTGAAATTGCCTCATGGTGTGAGTATTCCAGTAGTGTGGTCCAGAGAGCTGCCTTCCGAGCCTAGCTCGGTTCGCGTCTACCAGGACAACCTGGGTCATTGGTATGCTTCATTTGTGGTCGAGGCTCCGGATGCTCCAGAACATCCCGCTCCGGATGATAGTCAGATTGGGATTGATTGGGGTTTGCGTGCTCTAGCCACAACCACTGATGAGAGGTTTGACCTGGAACATCCTCAGTTTGCTAGGCAAGCTCAAAAAGATTTAACCCGTTATCAACGCATGATGAGTAGGCGCAAACCCAGACCTGGTCAGAAGAGTAGTCGTGGCTATAGACAAGCCAAGACCCGGGTAGCTAAAGCTCACAAGAAAGTAGCCAGGCAGCGTCAAGATCATGGTCGTAAATGGGCTAACCGGGTAGTGGATAACCACTCAAAGATTGCGATTGAGGACCTTAAACCCGGTTTCATGTTTGGGTCCAACCTAGCCAGTAAAGCTGGGGATGCTGGACTAGGTAACCTCAAACGTGATCTAATTGGTATTGCTCAGAAAAGAAATAGGGAGATTGCTCTAGTGCACCCTCAATATTCAAGTATCACTTGTTCAGAATGTTCTGCGAGAAACAAACAGAACGTTAGTTCAAGTCACAAACGTTTCCGATGCATTTCTTGCCAAACAGAAATGGATCGGGACCTGAATGCTGCCAGGAACATCCTGGACGCGGCTGGTTTCAACCGCGCTAGCGAGAATCATGAGACTACTCATGAGGATCAGCAGCTGGTAAGACGCCCCGTTGCGCAAACCCGTGAGGGTGGAACAACTTGTGCGCAAGCTGAACTAGGAATCCTCGTCCTTTAGGGCGAGGAGGATTCAAGCTGTCTCCCATGGCATGAGGTTTCTAACGGGCTTTACGGGATCTTTTTCTTCTTCAGATTCATTATCTTCATTGTCTTGACTGTTTGCATCTGTATCCCCAGAAGAGCTTGGGGCCACCACAAACTCAGGACGCAGAGCTACCGCATCCAATACAAGCCCTTTATCAAAACCACCTTCTTTTTTTAGCGTTGCCGCCCTGAGAGCCTCTAGTTCTTCTGCCGAGGAGCCACCTTCTTCAGCTAAAGCCCTGGCTAGTTCGCTTATTTCCACTAAAGACTCTAGGCCTGGAGAGGCAAGATAATCTTGCACCGCCTGCTGAAGGGCCACTCGAAGTGCGCCTGAACGCTCCCTGCCGCTGGTTTCACGAGCACGGCACTGATAACCAGCTGCCTCCAGCTGTTTGGGCAGTTTATTTCTAACGGCAAGCCCCAAAGGAATAGTGCTCATACGGTCAAGAATAGCGCCCTGGGGCTTTTGGTTGCAGTTTCTTGGCCTTTAGGGGCTTTGAATGTCGCAAGTAAACCCAACCCGATATACTCTTATAGTATGGGTAAAGGCGGAGACGACTGTAAAAACTCAACGGGAGGCATGAGCACCGTGATAGATTTATCAACAGTGACAACTGATTCTAAGGCATTAAAACTGTTGCGTGACCAGCATCCTGATTTGGTTAAGGAGATGCAGGAGCGTCGTTGGTTTGAACCCTACGCGGTAGTCAAAATGGCTTCTGAGATTACCGCAGAGCAGCTGGAAATAGACCCCGCTCTGGCTTTGCGTCTAGAGGCAAGAGAAGAATTCCCGGTTCCATTGGATGAAAACGGCGACCCAGTGACTGGTCCTGAGGCTTATGCTCCCCACAAGGACTTCCTTCATCCTGGCCGCGATCTAATTCGCCCTACCGAAGAAACTCTGCCTGGTGCTGAAGCAGCAGCCGCTGAGCTTTTAGGCTACATCGAAAGGGGGGATAAAATTGCTGTGTTTGGCGATTATGACCCCGACGGAACTTGTTCCAGTGCTCTTTTCCATCAAGCTTGTACCGAATGCGGGGCAGCACCAGACCAATTAATGTGGGAATACGCCTCTGGAGGATTCGGCCTCACAGAAGATTATGTTCGTCAAGCCCATGCCGAAGGGGCTAAGCTCTTGGTCACTGTTGACTGCGGCTCTTCTCAGCTTGATGAAGTTGCCCTAGCTCAAGAACTAGGCATGAAGGTTTTGATTATCGACCACCATGATGCTCATCCCTCTAACACTGCTGACCATCACCTTAACCCATCTTTTTACAATCTCACTCGCCGAGGAGAGCCGTTTGAGAGTATCGCTGATGCCAGGATTCTGCTTGAGCGCTGTGAAGAAGCCAGGCAAAATGCTCTGCTACATCCGGACGATGAGGAAGCACAAAACGAACTTGAAGAATGCAAAACTCTGGCCCGCGATATGGTTGACCGGCTCGACCAAATCACTAAAGCCGAGGGTCCTTCCAGGCGTTTGCAGGTAGCCATCGAAAGAGCTGAAAACAGCTCTGCTGGAGATCGCATTCCAAATTACAATTCAGCTTCTCAGCTTAATTGGAAGTTTGGAGCTGAGCTATTGCGTCAAAAGCACGGTGAAACTCCTGAGAGCTGGTACGGCACTCCTATGTACTTGGCTGCCACAGGCGCCCTTGCGGATGCCATGCCTATGGACGGTAAATATCCTGAAAACCGAGCTTTCTGTCGTATCCCAGTTGACGAGGGTTCAGCAACAATTCCTCACCTGGTCCAAGCGGTAGCCAAGTTCCATGGAGAAGATCCATCCAACCCGGGGGGAATGATTCGCACCAGGGCTACATTAAACATGAGCAAGCGCACTACCAGGGTTCCTGCTCGATTGATTGCAGAAGGCTTGCGTGCACAAACACAGGAAGAGGCAGAGCCTCTAGCCAAAGAGCTTTTGGATCACTACGAGCATTCAATTGTTGTGCGTGACAAGATGCAAGAGGAAGCCAAGAAAGACTGCAAGGACCGTATGCCTCACCGAAAAGCGGACCGCCTGGTAGCAGCAGCCCTCCTTGATGGTTATCACCAAGATTCAGGGCAAGCCAGGATTCTGGCTAATCAGCTAGTCAAGCAGGAAGGCACTACCTCTGTAGTAGGAGTAATTCGTGAGGATGGCTTAGTGAAGTGGTCAGCTTCTGGTGTTTACAAGGCTCAAATCGGCAAACTGCTTGATGACGCTCGTTTGCGCCACCAGATGGAAAGGGCCTGCACAGTAGAGACAGTAGATGCCGAGGGCAACCCCAAACAGTTTGTTTCCATGGGAGGACACCTTAAAGTTCTTTCCGGAGTCTGCACTCCAGAGAATTTTGACCAAGTTGTAGCTACTTTTGAAGAACAGGGTCGTCAGGTAATGTCGCGAGATCCTTATAGGTGGAAGGCGTCAGAGAGAAAAGGCGGCGCCTGGGTTCAAGAAAGAATGGTATCACCCGAGCGGATCCATCGACTAAGAGAAGAAGCCAAAATGCTTCGTCCCACCACCAACGGTAACTGGGGCATGGAAGTTTCCTGTGCTGTCCGCGCCCAGGAGATAGGACCTCTGGATGACAAAAGGGGCACTCACCCTTGTGTGCTGGAACTAGCTGATGGCACAACCCAGACAGCTCAACTAGTTCCGGATGCTGCTACTATCCTTGGTACGGGCACCTTCTTTGAAGCCAAGATTAATCCCGGCGAGCCTGAATGGTGGGTGAGAGACTTGGCTCCTATTCCCGGCTAAGGGAAAAGTACTGCTTGATTCTTTTAGCAGTTAAGCTTTGGGTGTGAACTTTACTCCCCCTGAACATCCAGTCGCCCGCAGCGCTGTTTATGGTCTATCAGCAGGCGCATCCACAGTCGTTTTCTGGATCCTGATGTCGGTTTTTAGCTTTACAGGTTCCATCTTCATCAATTTATTGCTGGTATTGGCCCTGGTGGGAGGGATTGTAGCCTGGATCAAACTACTGCAATGGATGGCTGAGCAGATTTACCAGATTCCTTTTCAGCTGCGCTATATCTTAATAGGCTTGGCAGCAGGATACCTTTTTAGTTTCCCCCTTCTGCTTGCATTACCCGCCCCGGTTTGGCTGTGTAATCTACTTGGGTTTTCCTTGGGTAGTGCTGCTGTGGCTTATTATTTCAGCCGTTGAAGTTGTTATGATTAGCCCATTAGGGCAAGAGCCTGGTCTTCTGATAAGATTGCGACCCCAAGGCTTTCTGCCTTGGCTTGCTTGGAGCCTGCGTTTTCACCACACACCACATAATCAGTGTTCTTGGATACCGAACCCGAAACCTTGGCTCCAGCATCTTCAAGCAGGGTAGCCATTTCTTTGCGAGGCCGAGAAAGAGTACCGGTGATTACAACTGTCTTACCTGACAGTGATCCTCCCGTAGGCTTCTTGGGTCCGTCTTCCGGCAGGCAATCAAGATTTACTCCCAAGGAGCGCAAATCAACAATTTGCTTTTTGATATCTGCCCGGGAGAAAAACTCAATGATAGATGCGGCGACCATGGGGCCGATATCATCCACCCCGAGAAGTTCTTCCTCGCCCGCCTCCATAATCTTTTCCACCGATTGAAAACCTGCTCGTCCCAATCGCTTGGCCGTACCTTCCGAGCAAAGAGGAATAGCCCAGCCAATCAGAGCGCGGCGCATTCCAATTTCTTTGCTTGTCTTGATTGAATCAATCATCTTTTGAGCCAGGGTCTTACCCATGCGCTCATAAGGCAGAAGGTCATCCTCCCGCAAACGGTAAAAGTCTACCGGAGTAGCCAACTTGCCATCCCCAGCCAGAATCTCAATCCAGGTGGAGCCAACAGCATCGATATCCGCTGCCGAACGACCTGCCCAATGGATAAGCCTCCGAACCTGTTGGGCGGCACAGCCAGACAGATTCTCACACTTGAGAATTTCCGAATCGCCAATCAAGGTTAACCTTCCTCCGCAAGAAGGGCAGGAGTCCGGGGCCTGGATTAGGGTTTCACTGCCACTTCTGGCCTCGGGGTTTTCCACTCGTTCGATATGGGGAATCACATCTCCCCTACGCACCACAACGACTCGGTCGCCGATTCTGATGTCCCGCTCCTTGATCAGTGCCTGATTGTGAAGAGAAACATTGGAAATAGTGGTGCCAGCCACAAAAACAGGCTTGATACGGGCTACCGGGGCAACCGTTCCACTCTTGCCCACCTGCCACTCCACGTCTTCCAGAGTGCTTAGTGCTTCTTCTGCCGCTAGTTTGAATGCGAGTGCGGCCCGCCAGTGATGCCCGGTAGCACCAGCCCGGTCAAATACAGCCCGGTCTGCCACCCTGAGGACAACGCCATCAACCTCATAGTCAAGGTCTGCCCTATGGCCTTCTAGGTGACCAATATAGTCCTGAGCCTGTTCCAGAACTTTTTGGTTGTCGGAAAGTTGAAACCTTTCAGGAGCAAAACCAAGTGCCTCTAGGCGGTCAGGGGTGGTTTGGTCAGACAGAAAATCATCTGCCAGTAGGTCAAAGGGGAAAAAGGAAAGGACGCGCCCCTTGATCTTGGAGCGGTCTTTGGTTCGCAATGTGCCAGCCGCGCCATTGCGAGGGTTAGCAAGTGCGCTATGAGGGTGAGCCTGATTAAAAGCCTTCCAGTCAGACCTGCGCATGACAATTTCTCCCCGCACTTCGCAATCCAGAGGCTGACGGAGCGTCAGAGGCAGGCCACGGACACTGCCGTTATTGACGTTCTTTGTTACATCTTCGCCTACGCTTCCATCGCCCCGGGTAGCGGCGCGTGTGAGTTTCCCGGCCTGGTAGGTAAGGCTCAGAGAAACACCATCAAATTTGGGCATCAGTTCAAGAGCCTGGTTGGGATAGCCTTCCAGCCAACTCTTGATTTCCTCTGCTGAGTATGCCTTAGCCAGTGAAAGCATAGGACGCTCATGCTTGGCTGGAGCAAACAGCTCTCCTACCGGCACGCCTTCGTACAGCACCTGAGTTGGAGAATCGGGGCTGGCCCACTCGGGATGTTCGCTTTCCAACGTTTCTAGTTCAGTCCATAGAGCATCAAACTCGGGGTCAGATACTTCTGGTGTACCAGCATAGTAAAGAGCGCTAAGGCGCCTTACCTCTTCTTCTAGTTCGCGCATTCTGGATTCTTCGTTCATAACTTCAGTATATCAGCCTTGCGGAAGTTGGGGTTGCTTGCCCCTGTCTCTCGCAACTGCAACCTCCCACTGCTAATATAGGCCTATGAGCGTTTACCAAGAGCAGGAAGAATTCCAGGGGGACCTGCACCAAATTAACGACCTAACAGTCCGACTGGACGGGCATGTGTGGTGTGAAATCAAAGAAATGGATGAGATCATGGACTCAGCCGGAGCCGAGTGGAACCTTCAAGATCAGTGGAAACAATACCGGGAGCAGTATCAAATACAGAACCCAAGCGGAGGAGACAGGATTCCAATAGCTATCACCCGCAAAGTAACTTTCAGCGCTGATTATGACCCCTATGGAAATGACATCACCGGCCAACTTGTTCGGGCAGCTTATCATAGGGTCCTGGAGACACTAAATGACGACCTGGGCGGAGGGAATAATTATTGGAATTATAATGCTGGCATGGAAAACTGGGAATTTGGCCAACTACTAAGCAGTCGCCATGGCCCTACTTTGCAATACCACAGCTTTATTCCTACCCAGTATCAAATTTATAACTTTGATAGTGTCGTTAGACAGGTGGG
>Ga0214923_10003912_pt1 | contig 18438 bp, 19 predicted proteins | sample LL1510_MetaG_FD_177993 | JGI IMG/M metagenome (GOLD analysis project Ga0214923, IMG submission 177993) | Freshwater microbial communities from Lake Lanier, Atlanta, Georgia, United States - LL-1510 | ecosystem: Environmental > Aquatic > Freshwater > Lake | place: USA: Georgia | collected... | reverse complement strand
TATGAAATATACATTAATAATTTTTATAATTTTATTGTACTATGAAATATACATTAATAATTTTTATAATTTTATTGTACTATGAAATATACATTAATAATTTTTATAATTTTATTGTACTATGAAATATACATTAATAATTTTTATAATTTTATTGTACCATCCATAAATATCATCTGTATCTAAAGTATTTATTAAATCATTAAAAATAATTAAATTATCATTTGAACACATAAAAATTTTTTCAAATATATTATAATATATTATTAAAAAATTTTTAAATACAATACATAAATTTTTAATATCACTAATATTTTCAATATTATTAAATATTGAAAATTGTAATGAATACAATACTGAATTATTTATATTATTTTTTATTAAATTTCTAAAAACAAAATGATTTATATTTATATATTCTTTAAATTCATTAATAATAATTTGTTTAAATTTACTAATTGCTAATGGATTTTCACTAATTTCTATATATTTTTTATATAAAAATTCTGGTTTAATATTATTTAATTTTATAATTTGATTTCCTTCAATAATTGGATAATTTGTTATTAAATTACAATAACATCCACCTTCATTACTAATAAAATTATATACTATATATTTATCATATAATTCTTTATACATTGTATCTTGATATAATTTTTGAAAATGTTTTTCTAATATATCATTTAGTTCACCAGTAAATATCCCACATATCAATAAATTATTTTGTTCCATTATAATTTTATTAATTTGATCTAAAAAATCAATATTATAGTGATGATTAATATAAATTATTTCTAATCTATTATTGTTATAAATATCAATTTCAGATATTGATTCTACATGTGATAAATCATTATAGTATGTTGTTAAAAAATATGGTTTTTCAAATTCTAGATCAAAATTAATTAATCTAACACTCATATTTGAAGTATTATATATATTTTCAATAAATGGTGGTAATTGTTGCATATTTTCAGGATTTGTATTTCTTATAACTGCTGATCCAATACCGACCCATGTAATATTTACTGGGTTAGTTGCTATTCTATTAATAATATTATCCATAAATAAATAAATTATATTATTAATAAATTAAAAATTCAATTTATTTTAGTTTATTATTGATTTTATAATTAATATATTATTACTATTATAAAAAGCTATTTCATTATTATTAAGTAATAAATATGTCCAATTAGGACAAACATCATGATAATTATATTTAATAAAGTATAATAAATTTTTGTGTTTTATTTCTTTTGGTATATTTTTTTTTAATAATTTCTCAAAATACATTTCTGTATTTAAATTAGTATTTTTCATATCTAATTTAATAGTAATTGTAGATGATTCAATTGATATCATATCTTTAACATTTTCACATATTAATTCATTATTATTTCCAGATGTGTAATATACTTTTTTAATTCCTACCGCACGCATCATATCTAAACAATTGTAACATGGTCTAGATTTACCTATTATTCCATCTCTATTTATTCTAATAACTAACATATCAAGTTTTTTTATGGATGATTCTTTTGCTCCATAAAAGATACCACCGATTTTTTATTTTATCGAACAACAAATGTTTACCATAATGTACTAATATAACATGTGCTTCTGCATGTAAACTACCATAATTTAAACCTCTATATAATGTTCTATCTATATTTGAACATGGGCTACATACTAACTTTTTCCCTTTAATTAAACATGCTGATAATTTTGTTTGAATTGTACTTTTTAATGCATTATCTTTTAATAATGACAAATATCTATTTAATAAATTTGAATGATCCATAATAAACTAATATACATATTAAAAATATTTAATAATCAATTTTTATTTATAATTTTATATAAATAATCTAAACATGTTTTACTGTTAATTCGCTTTGCTGAATCAATTTCTAACATTTTCTTTAATAAGTCAATAATATCATCAATATATTTATAATCTTTATACTTGTCTTTTAAATCATCGAATTTATTATGAAAATTTAAATTTTTATTAAATTGTAATTTACCAGTGTTATTAAAATAATGTTTCCAATTTTGTGTAGTTTTTAAAAAATCTAATGGAAATGGACCACATAATTCATTTATTAATTTTAAATGATAAAAATCACGATCATATGTATTATCTTTTTCTGGATCAAATAATATCTCACCTATTAATAATTCATAGAATGTACAACCAATTGACCATATATCATTTGCATAACTAATTTGACCTATTAAAATATTCTCTGGTGATCTATAATATCGTGTTCCATAAGATTCATCATAAAATTCTCCTTTTTTAACAAATGAACCAAAATCCGCTAATGATATTTTACATGGATTTAAATATTTATCATCAAATAAAAATTTTAATTTATTATCTATATTTAATTTTTCTATTATATCAGAATGTGCATCTTTATTTTTATAATATTGTGTATATTTATCTATTATATTTTCATCTCTTTTATTTATACCACGTAATAAAATATTATCTGTTTTAATATCACTATGAAATACTTTTAATTTATTATGTAAATAATTTACACTCTCTAATATTTGTTTAATCATATCTAATACTATAGTTATAGGAAATCCATTATTATAATTACCTTTTCTAATAATACCATCTAAATTTCCGCAATGTAATTCATACACAGAACATAAAAATTTATTATTATTTTCAATAATTATAAAATCTTTTATTAAATGATTAAATGTATCTAATGTATTTGGTAATTGCTTCATAAATTTATTTTCTTCTAGACCATTATTATAATCATTTGGATTTTGAACTTTAATTGCATAATATTTAGTATCATTAATATTATATCCTAACCAAACAATTGAATAACTACCTCTACCTAATTCACTAATAATATTATATTCATTTAATATTTTACCTTCTAATTGTAAATTATCATTATGTAAATCATAATCATCCTCAGTTTCATCATCATTTGTTTCATCATCATTTGTTTCATCATCATTGGTTTCATCATCATTTGTTTCATCATTGGTTTCATCATCATTGGTTTCTTCATCATCAGTGGTTTTAATATCTATTTCATCATCTGTTGTTTCATCATCATCATTTGTTTCATCATCATCATTTGTTTCATCATCATAATTATCTATATTATCATTTTTTATATTATAATTTATATCTTCAATATTATAATTTATATCTTCAATAATATTTTCTTCAATATTATAATTTATGTCTTTTTCAGATTTTATATTACTTTCTGAATCAAAAAAATTATTTAATTGATTATTTTTAAGTATTTTTTCTCCTTTTATATTATTTAATTCTATATTATTTGTATTTGATTCTTCATCTTCTATCGAGTCTTCATTTAATTCTTCTAATATTTTTTTATTTTTTAATATTTGTTCATTTTCTGATATTTGAGTTTTTTCTAATTCTTCTTCTATTTCTTCTGAAGTAGTTTCATTTTGTAGGTATTCATTTAAATCTATTTCTGATTCAGAATCACTAGAAACATCTAAAAAATTATTATTAATATTATTATTTTTTGACATTAAATATAATAATTATAATATCTTTATATAAAAATTATAATTTATTATAATGGGAAAAAGAATTATTAAAAATATTTCAAATGCTATTAAACCATCCGATTATGTTTTGGATCCTAATACATTACAATTTATATTAAATAAATCAGAATTTAATATTTGTGCATCTAAATTATATTTAGAAGATAATATATTTAAAAATATTAGTCAAAATTGTACTAATAAAACTATAGGTGAATTAGTAAAATTACTTAGTATTCCATCTATAATAATTAATTATGATTCTATTTTAGATATATATAATATTGAATCGGTAAATGATCTAATATTATTTATTAAAAAATCTATAAAGGCAGATAATACATTTAATTTTATTAATAGATGTATTAATGCATGGATTAGAACAAATTACACAGACTTGATAAAATCTTATAAAATTTTATTGAAAATAAATTATATTGTATTTAATTTTTATTTTAACTATTTAATTATTTCAAAAAAAATATTTTATAAAGATGTTAAAAAATTTATTTCATACTGGTTTGAAAATAATAATAATAATAATTTTGATTTTAATTTAGCTATAGAAATAAAAAAATATCTAGATAAGAAATATGAACAATAATATAATTAAAAAATATTATATTCCTCCACCCTATATTAATAGCAATATTCAATACCAAAATATTGATATTGATCATAATTTAAGAAAATTAATTACAAAATTTTATTTAAAAAAATTAATTAAATGGATAAAAAATTATAAAGAATTTGAAAATTTAAAACATAAATTATCAGATTTAGAAAGTAATAAAGGTATAAATATAATTTATAATTTATTAAGATCCTATTCAAAAAAAAAAAATATTAAATGGTTTGATATGAAAGAAAAAAATAATTATTATTCAATTAAAAATTATTTTAACAAAAAATTAATGGATATCTAATTATATATTAACTATTTCAAAATAATATATAATTAAAAAATTTAATTTATAAAATTTATATACAATTTTATAAAATAAATAAATATTAAATTAGTATTTAATCAGTACTTTCATTTGATTGTGTGTCATTTGATGTACCTGCATTCTGTTTAAAAAAATCTTTAAAAACTGATGGATCCATTCCACTCATTGGATTAGATGGATCCATTCCACTCATTGGATTTGGTAGTTGTCCATCATCTGGTGATCCTCCAGTTTTTGCATATGCTTTTTGAACTATTGGCATTAAAATTCCTTCTACTGTTTTTTTCTTTTCATCATATTCTGATGCTGTTAAATTTTTATTTTCATCTAACCATTTAATTGTATCTTCTACAGTTGTATTAACTGTATCATAATCATCTTCTAAAGCTGTTTTCATTTTTTCTTCATTTAATACAGTTGATCTAATATTATAAACATAATTTTCTAAATTATTTCTAGCTTCTATTCTTTTATGCGCTTCTTCATCTTCTGCTTTAAACTTTTCAGCTTCACTAATCATTCTATCAATTTCTTCTTTTGATAATTTATTTGATTCATTTTTAATTGTGATCTTTTCTATTTTTCCTGAACTCTTTTCACATGCTTGGACATTTAAAATCCCATTTGCATCAACATCATATGTAATTTCAATTTGTGGCATACCTCTTGGCATTGGTGGAATGCCTAAAAGATCAAATTTTCCTAATAAATTACAATCTCTTGTAAATTTTCGTTCACCTTCATATACACAAATATTACATCCGGGTTGATTATCTGAAGCTGTTGAAAATGTTTGAGTTTTCTTAATAGGTACAGTTGACCCACGTGGAATTAAAACTGTCATTGCATTTCCTGCTGTTTCTACTCCTAATGATAATGGTGTAACATCTAATAATAATAAACTATCTAATACTTCATCTGTATTACCAGATAAAATTGCTGCTTGAATTGCTGCACCATATGCAACTGCCTCATCTGGATTAATACTTCTATTTAATTCCTTACCATTAAAATAACTTACTAATAATTCTTGAATTTTTGGAATTCTAGTACTACCACCAACTAATACAACTTCATCAATTTCTGACTTTGATAATTTTGCATCACTTAATACTTGGTCAACTGGTTTCATTGTTCTTTGAAATACATCATTACAAATACTCTCAAATTTTGCCCTTGATAAAGTTGTCATAAAATCATTACCATCAAATAAAGAATCAATTTCAATATTTGCAATACTTGCTGTTGAAATTGTTCTTTTTGCTTGTTCACACGCTGTTTTTAATCTTCTCATTGATCGTGGATTTTTTGACATGTCAGTTTTGTATTTTTTATTAAATTCAGTTACAAAATTACTTACTAATAAATTATCAATATCTTCTCCTCCTAAATGTGTATCTCCACCAGTTGCTTTTACTTCAATAATTCCATCATCAATATTAATTAATGATACATCATGTGTTCCCAACATGATATTGTTTGTATAATGATATTTAAATCATTATTTCTTGTATTTTCATACAAGTTCAGACTATATCTTATTTAATTAATTTTATCATAATATCCCAATTTTTAGGTGTTATAAATAAAAATTTATTTAAATTATTTATTTTAATATAATTATTAACTGCTTCAACTTTTAAATTCCATATACCATTTTTAACTTGATTATTATGCCATATATGATAATCCTTAATTTCAATTAATATATCATTAATTTGAAAATTAACTCTATATTTATGAATTTTATTATTTAAAATATAATCAACATATGGTCCATTAGTAACAATAATATTATTTGAATTACACCAATCAATAAATTTTAATTCTAATTTAGATTGATATATAATAGTATCATTATTAATATTTTTAGTTGGTTTTATTTTAAATGTACGATTACATAATGTACAACTTTGACATAATATTTTATAAGTATTTTTAAATTGTTCTAATGATTTACACCGCCAATTATTACTACAATTATCACATTTTAAGATAGGTTGATTTGCTTTAAAAATTATATCATTAACTCTATCATATAAGACTGAAGAAAAATTCATTTGATTATGTACTTTATAAATACTCCAAAATTCATAGTCATCTATATTACATAATTTACCATTACAAAAACTAATTATTCTATTTTTTATTCTATTATAATCATTATTAGTTAAATGGGATAGCAAATATGCATTTTTATATTGATCTGGATAAGTATCAAATATTGATTGACTTTCTAGATATTTATTTAATAGACTTTTATTATTTTGTTCTTTATTAGTTAAATTTTCTTTATTAGTTAGATTTTCTTTATTATTTTTTGTTTTAATATAATTACTTATATTACTACATAAATAACATCCTTTCTTACATTGTCTTATTTTTCTTAATAATTGTGTTGTTCCTATAGTATTTATATTTTCACAAAGCAAACATTTATAACTAATTAAATATTCTGATGTTTTTTTTATTTTAATATCATTTATAAAAACATGCCAAATATTTTCTTTAGTGCTAGAATATTTACTTGATTCAAATAAAAGTTCTTTTTTATTTATTGGTATAATATCATTAGTTAATTTATTTTTTAATTCTGTAATGGAATTTAAAATATGTTCTCTTGTAGAATTTAAATTTGATTCTTGCATTTAATAATTATATTTAATAAATCTTTATAATAAAATTAATTAAACTCTGGCACTCGTGGGTTATTTAACCTAGTCGTTGAACCTTTTCCACTTTATTATTTGTAATAAAAAGGAACTTGGCTGCTGATTGTCCATATATCTAATCTTTCTTAAACCGTCACACTTATGTTTTCACATTATGTTGTGGTAGATATAGCTTTAGGAGTTTCCAGCAATTCACCAGATTTTTAAAAAGTATTAATACTTTTTAAAGTGGGCTTAAACCACAGGTAGCAGAACGTTTACCACCGCAATCAAAAACTAAAACATTAGATCCTTTTCCTTTTTTGTCAATTCCATATGCAATTGCTGCTGCTGTTGGTTCATTAATAATTCTTAAACAATTTAAACCAGCAATTGCTGCTGCATCTTTCGTTGCATTTCTTTGTGCATCATTAAAATATGCTGGTACAGTAATTACAGCATCATTAATATCACATCCAACAAATGCTTCCGCAATTTCTTTCATTTTATTTAAAATCATTGATGAAATTTCCTCAGGAGTATATTGTTTTGTTTCACCTTTATATTCAACTTCAATTACGGGTCGATTATTTTTATTTATTACTTTATAAGGTAAATGTTTTAACTCATCTTGTACTTCCTTATCATTATAATTTCGTCCCATTAAACGTTTAACATCAAATATTGTATTAATTGGATTCATTGAAGCTGATGATTTTGCTGGTTCACCAATTAATCTATCATCACTTGTAAAAGAAACAAACGAAGGTGTTGTTCGATTACCTTGATCATTTGCAATAATTTCAACTTTACCATCACGATAAATACCAACGGCACTATTTGTTGTGCCTAAATCAATTCCAATACTAATTCCTTTCTTTTGTGTCATATATATTTTAATATATAATAAATGTTTAAATATATTTTAGTATAATCTTTTAAATAAAAAATTGAATATTTTTAATATAGTTTATAATTTAATATAATATTATGGATTTAATTTGTAGTAATATTAATATTCTTGTTTATAATTTGGATTATAATATAATACTAAAATTAATAATTTGTAATAAAAAAATAAGATATACAATATTAAATTTACTAAAACATATAAACTATAAAATTAATATTGATGATACAATTAATGATATTATTATAAATAATAATATTTATGAAAAATATATTTATGAATGTAAAAAAATAAAAATTATTGAACTATTTAATAAATATAAATCAATATATAATAATGAACTAATAACAGTTGGCTTACTAAATGAACTAGTTTTACATACAATGCCAAATATTTATACTAATTTAGAAAGAGAATTAGATGTACGATTTTTAACATACGCAGGTGCTCAAATAAATACTATACGAAATTTTAAAAATTTTATTAATATTAATAATAATAATATTATTTTTCAAGATATTGTTATTCCATCAATTATTATACATATTAATATAAATGCATTTAGTAATTGTAATTTAAAATCAGTCGTTTTACATGATAATATTGTTGATATTGGATATTTAGCATTTTATAATAATGATCTAAAATATATAAAAATACCTAAATCAGTTACTATAATAAATAGTAACTCATTTGCTAATAATAGATTAAATAAAATTGACTTTCATGATGATATACAAATTATTGATAATTACGCATTTACTCATAATAATTTATTTGATATTAGTATTCCTAAAAATTGTACAATTATTGGTACTAAAGCATTTGCACATAATTTATTAACTGAAATACAAATATGTCCTAGTATAAAATATATTTGTTCTACAGCATTTACAAATAATAAAATAATATCATTATATTTATAAAAATTTAATGATTTTATTTATTTTTTATTAAATTTGTTTATATGTATATACTTTATATTATTTTTCTATAAGTATAATATAAATATAAAACTTATAATTATACCTTTGTATAAATTACATAAATAATTAGTGTTTTATAATTTTTATTTTTACTTATAATCAAATGAGTATCAATCCATGTATATTTAATTATTTTATTAATGTAATAACTTTCATATAAATAGTAGTCATCTTTACATTTAATTAGATTTAAAATATAAAATTTAGTGTTATCATATATAGAATATACCATAAGTACTGCTGATGTTGGTTTATAATTATCATACAGTCTAGAGTCAATATAGTCTGAATAATGAATATCATCAAAATATAAAATAAAATTAGTATTTACACCATACCAGTACCAACTAGTAAAAATTGCCATAATCGTATTGTTAAATAATATACCAAATATACTTTTTATAATATCGCAAAAAAAAGTAACGACTTTAATTTTTTTACTCCCAATATATCTAAGTAAATCTAATTCATTATACTCATCAAAACTTTCAATACTTTTACTATCTCGCACAACTTTTAATTTATAATCATAATAAATTTTATAAGATAACATTCTAAAAATTAAAAATTTATTATTTAGTAGTTCAATATTCTTACATATTAATATGTTAAAAAATATTAGGATATATTCTTCTAAATCATAATTTAATACATTTACATAATATATAAACATTTCCCAGTCATCTATATTCTTTATTTTTTTTGCATTTTTTTTTTGTATTAATTCTAAAATATATTCTGATGATAATATGTTATTTATTATATATTCATTTAATATTATACTATTAAAAACTACTGGAAAAAAGTCATATAAGAAATTTTGTTGTAGTGTTTTTCCACATGAGTTAATTACATACTGACTAAGTAAGTTTACTATTCTTGGTTTTGGTATCGGTCTTATGGGTGGTATTACTGGTTTTATTGTTGTTATACGTTGTGGTACTGGTTGTGGCACTGGTGTTTGTTTTGTGTCTTGGCGGGGTGTGTCTATATGTTGGGTTGATAATTTTTCAATTAAATCATTTTGTTTACTGATAACACCATTTTTAAAAATTAGATCAGTACCTGTATAATTTGTTTGATGAGTTAACACACTACGTATGTCTTTAATAGAATATGGTGATGTATGACTACCGCCATTTAATATTTTAAGAGACATATATTTTTTTTTATATTTTAAATATTTTTTTTTATAACTATTATTCATATATAAGGGTATAATTTTTTATATTTTTAAATATTGGTGGTGGAGATTTTTTAATATTTTTATATTATTTTTTCTACAAGTATAATATAAATAATTTTTTATAATATATTTATTAATAGGTATGTTTACGAGTTGTTTATTTATATTATTTTTTCTATAAGAATAATATAAATGTATAAATATCAAAAAAATATAGTTTATAAAATAAATAATTTAATAAATAAAAATATTAATTTAAATAAAATATTTAATTATAAAACAATAAATCGTAAATATTCAAATAAAACATTAATTAAGTGTATTATTGATATTTTGAAAGATGGTATCAGTTTTAGAAGTATCGGTAAATATAAAAAAATTAAATGACAAACAATATATAATTTTATTGTAAACTTATTCAAAATAATGCAATTAAGATTATTTTTGATAATGGTATGTTTATAAGTTGTTTATTTATATTATTCGATCATAATAAAAAATTAAATAACAAACAATAATTAAACCATCTGAATATCTGATGACACTTCATGCATGGTATTTTTTATATTACAAAAACGCATATAACAACATGTTGAACCAAATAATAAAACCAAACTAATAAATGACCACATAGAACCAATAAACAAGTTATCTAAATAATTACATTTTGATAAATTATTATTTTGTTCTAAAAAACAAGCGTGTGATGTATTATAATATATATTATATATTGTTGTATTTGAATAACTAGTTAAAGAGTCAATATTAGTTGACATTTGATAATAATTACAATTATCTGTATTATTTATTTCGGTAAATAATGTTATTTTTTGATAGCATGTATATGGATCGCATTGATAACGTTGTCTTTTTGCATTTAAACATATATTATAACATGTTTTAGTTATTATTTGCGTGTTTGAGGGTTTTGCTATTATATATGTGTATTTAGTACAATCTTTAGGTAAACTACATAGACTAGCTATTACAATTATAGTAACTATAAATATTAAAAATATTATTAAAGATAAATAATGAATCATAATTAAATATTATAAATATAATAACTTGTAAAAATTTCAATTTTTTTAATATATAGATTCAAATTATATAGATTCAAATTATATAGATTCAAATTATATAGATTCAAATTATATAGATTCAAATTATATAGATTCATTTTACTTGGTAAAAATTGAATATTTATGATATTATTTAATAAATAATATTACATAATGACATTTGAAAATATTATTAATATTTTATTTTATAATTTAGATTATAAAATAATTATAAAATTATTATCAATTAGTAAAACAATAAATAATGATATTAAATTAATTATAAATTCAAAATTATATCAAATAAATAAATATATTATTGTTAATAAAAATATAAATATTCATTATAATGAAAAAGAAACAGAAAACTATAATAAATATATTTATAACTGTAAACAATTAAAATTATTAGAATTATATAACAAATATAAATATAATTATTGTAATGAAATTATTACAATAAATATATTAAATGAACTAGTTTTAAGAACAATGCCAAATATATATAATAATTATGAAAGAGAATTAGATATTCAATCATTGGTATATTTTGGTGCTAATATTAATACAATACATATTAATAATTATAAAAATATAATTGATCTAGATAAAAATATTATTTTTCAAAATATTGTTATACCTTCAATAATAACATCTATTGATGTTTGTGCCTTTTATAAATGTAAATTAAAATCTGTTATATTTCATGATGCAATTATAAATATAGGTCATAGCGCATTTTATAATAATGAATTAACTTTTGTTAAAATTCCACCATTAATAAATACAATTAAATCTAGAGCATTCAGTCATAATAAAATAAAAAATGTAATACTACATGATAATATTATAAATATTGATATTAGTGCATTTTGTCATAATAAATTAACTAATATTATAATTCCACCATATTGTAGTTTTATAGGATCTTATGCATTTAATGATAATTTATTAGAAAAAATAATAATTCCATCATATATGAGATATATAGGGTCTTTTGCTTTTTGTAATAATAAAATTACTAGTGTAGTAATTGATAAATATTATAATGATGATAATAATGATAATATTAATGATTTATGTCTTAATAATTTTGCATTTCAAAATAATAAAATATCAATATTAAATATTAAACATAATAATATTATATGCAAAACTGGAGTATTTGCAAATAATTTACTAACAAATATATAAAATAACCTCCATAATATTTTTATACCTTTTAACATTACAAACACCTATTCATTTTTACTAATCCACTGAGTAACTATTTTATAATCTATTGAATGTTTCTTCTCACATACTTCAATTTCAGAAGAATATGAAAAAATATTGCCAAAACTAAATCCGCCAATACCCCAATTAAAACCATTTATTTTACAATTTGCAATATGAATATAATATTTATTTGATTGTATAACTATTTTATGTATATGATTTGTATTTAATAAACAATTAGTTAATTTTATAAATTTTGTCATAATACACTATATTGATATTACTTTATATTATTTTTTCTACAAGTATAATATATTTTTATCCCTAATAACTAAGAAAATATTTTATGCTTAACGCAAATATTATAAAATACAAATATTTTATCAAGAAATATCAACTTTAATGTTACTAGTTGCAAACCGTGAAGATATTACTGCAAGACTATTATAAATGTTCTATTTGTAAATAACTTATATTATTTATATATTCATTTATTTTTTTAATTTCATTATAAGATATTGTATTATTTTCAATTATACAAATTTTTTTTATTAATGATATTATTTTTTTATTATTACGAAAGCGTTTACCATTTTTACCAAATTTATTATATTCGTGATAAGTAAATTTATCATTATAAAAATAATAAATAAATGTTGTTAATGTTTTATATTCACTAAATCTATAATATTTATGAGATAATAACATTATGCATTCAATCCAATTATTACTATTTGTTTTTTTTGTAATATAATCTAAAAAATGTTTAATTATTTTATGATGAAATACATAATGATGTGGAATAAATGTGCCTTTTATTGGTGTAATATTTTCCACATCTAATAAATATTTTATAACATTATTATATTCTGTTGTATTAAATTCATTTCTTGATTTATATTGTAATATTGCAAATAAATTATCATCTAATGACCATTTATTAAATACAATCAAATCTGAATCCCAAATTATAAATGGATCTGATAAATTTTCAATTTGATAAACGGCGCCTAATTTAAGTATTTGTTGATACCACCATCCAAATTCTCTTGATTTAGAATCAATATATTTATACATTTTCTGAATATCACTAATACTTAAATTATAATTTTTTATAAAAAATGTTTCTTCATCTAAAAAAATTAATAATGTATTATTTAATATCCATGTTTTACTATTTAATGTTAATTCTGTAATATAAATATTTGGTAAAATAATAAAAATCTGTCTAGGATTATGTAATTCTATAATACTTTCAATAGTTGCTCTAAATAAAATATTATTATTTGATAATGGTATAATAAAATCCATAATTATAATTTAATACATTAATTTATTTTTAAGCTAATAAAAAATTGAACATAAAAAATACTATTTAATTATCTGTATTATATAATGTTATTTAAAAATATTATTGATATTTTAATTTATAATTTAGATTATAAATTAATTATAAAATTATTATCAGTTAGTAAAAAAATAAATAATGATATTAAATTATTATTAAGTCCAAATTTAATTCAAATAAATACAAATATTATTATTGATAATAATGTAAATATAAAAGAAAAAGAAAATAATAATTATTATAATTATATTTATAAATGTAAACAATTAAAATTATTAGAATTATATAATAAATACAAATATAATTATTGTAATGAAATTATTACAATAAATATATTAAATGAACTAGTTTTAAGAACAATGCCAAATATATATACTACAAACGAAAGAGAAATAGATATTCAATCACTTGTATATTTTGGTGCTAATATTAATACAATAAATAGTAATAATTATAGATATATAATTAATATAGACAATAATATTATTTATCATAATATTGTTATACCATCTATTATTACTATAATTGATAATGATGCATTTATAAATTGTAATTTAGAATCAATTATAATTCATGATAGAGTTATTAAAATTGGTAAATATGCATTTAGTAATAATAATTTAACAGTTATAAAAATACCTTTATCTATATCTACTATTACAACTTATGCATTTACTAATAATAAATTAATAAATATTATATTACATGATAATATACAATGTATAGAAGACGGGGCCTTTTTTAATAATCAATTAAATGATATTACTATTCCTAAATATTGTAAAATAATTGGTTGTAATGCTTTTCAAAAAAATCTTATTAATAAAATTATTATTCCATCATATTTAAATAAAGTTGGTAGTTTTGCATTTGCTGATAATAAAATTACAACAGTTATAATAGATAAACATTATCATGAAACTTTATATTATGAATTATGTATTGATACTTTTACATTTTATAATAATCAAATTATAATATTAGAAATTAATAATAATAATCTTCTTATAAAAAAATATGCTTTTATAAAAAATTTATTAACTGCTGTAATATTATATAATACTATAATGTTAGATGGTCCAGTATTTGACAATTTTACTACAATTTATTATAGATATGGATATCATAAAATTTTATAAAAAATTGAATTATTTTATTTATATAATAAATAATAATATAAGTTTATGAATATTATATTATTATTTATTGATCATTATATCGAAATTATACATCCTAAATTGATAGTCAAATTAATGATGTGTAATAAAAATTTATACAAATATATTAATACAATACTTAATTCTAATATAATATTTAATTCTAATATAATATTTAATTTTCATACAATACTTAATACTAATATAATATTTAATTCTAATGAATATTTTAATAAATATTTTAAATTAGAATTAATTAATATTTATAATAGATATAAATATACTTATAATAATGAATTAATAACTATTGTTACACTAAATGAATTAATAATAAGAACATTACCAGATATTTATGATAATCAACAACGCATTCAAGATATAAAACTAATGATATTTTTAGGTGCAAATATTAATACTATTGAATTAAAACATAATTATTTATTACGACAATTATTAAATAAATCATTACATTTTATAATACCTTTTCCAATTAAATATATTAATGCTATAGTATTTGCAGATATGCAATTAGAATCAGTTATATTTTCAGAGTCTATTGAATATATTGGTAATGGTGCATTTGAAAGTAATAATTTACGATCTATAATATTTCCAGATTCAATAAAAAGTATTGGTATAAGTGCTTTTAGATCAAATAAATTACTTGATATCTCATTACCTAATAAATCCTTATATATTGGTACTAATTGTTTTTATGAGAATAATTTATTATTGGTAACTATACCAGAATCAGTTAAAAATATAGGATTAAATGCTTTTTCTGATAATCCAAATTGTATATTTAGAATATCTAAAAATATAAAATTTAATACTAATATATTTGATAAAAATTCAAATATTATATTTTATTAAGATATGATTATACTATAGTTTTTACATATTTTTTATTACAACATTTATTATCATCATCAATATTAGATAATTTAAAAATCATAAAAAATACAGGAATACCAGGTAAACTTCCACCAGAATTTAATGATGTTGTAACATTAATAGAAGTTGAACTATAATTTCTTATATCAATTACATCACCTTTACATAATTTAACAAATTGTCTCATAACACATTTATTAGCACCCGAATCTCTACCAAAAGTAGTTTCAACATCTGGATTACCATTAATAAATAATGTAAATTGGGATGGTTCTGATGTAATACAATCTATAAATATATCATAAATACCATCCTTATATATTACTGTATTTGATGTTGCTTGGCGATGTCCTACATTTTCTTTTAATGTTGTAATTTCCCAGTCAATAGCATCACCAATTTGTAATACTTGACTATTTGTAGATACATAATTACAATAACTATCACTACCAGTAATTTGTAAACATTTATTAGCGAGTAAATAACTCTTAAATTTATTATAATATTTTTTATAATAGTCATTAATTTTGCATTCATTTAAGACTGGTTTACATATTGGCGCCATTTTAAAAATTGTTAATATATTACTAATTGCTGTTAAACTACCTCCTGCAGAATTACTAGTAATAATATTACCCGCAGCAGATGTATGATTAATAACTGATAATAAGTCACCTTTTTTTAATTGTATTATAGTTCTTATAGTTATTTGTCCAGCACCTCTATTAGAACCAAAAATTGATGATTCAACTGGAATATCATTAACACCAAATGCTAATTGAGCCGCTGTTGTTGTATCTGTTAAAAAAAATATTTTATATATACCATCTTCATTTATAACTATTTTTGTTGGTGCTGATGGTGACCATGACATATTAGTTACATTTGTATATGCATCATATGCAAATTCACCTTCAACACCAACTGTTTGTGTATTTTTAGAATAAAATGACCCATGAATATTAAAGCCTTTCATCATTAATTCATTATCACATAACATTTTTTCTACTAATTTTTTAAATAAATAATGTTTTCTTCTTGATAAACAATCAGATGACCATGAAGCACATAATTTTTTATTTTCAGAACATGGCAAAGGAGCTATTTTAAATAATAAAAATGTTGCATTATTTCCAGTTTGAAGACCGCCAATATTTAATGGAGATATTAGAGATGGTGCAGTAGATTCATAATTACGAATTATTAATGTATCATCTTTATTTAAACTATACATTTGTCTAAAAATAGTTTGCCCAGCACCAGCATTATTACCAGTAGAACTTATTAAATTAGGTACACCATTAATAAATAATGTATATTGCGCTGCTTGTTGAGTTAAAATTATAAAAAATAACATATAAATCCCACTTTTTCTAACACAGTACGGTGCATCAAAACGAGGATGATCAACATTATAATTTAAATCATTCATATTAAATGTAACTGGATAACTAGTAGTTATATTTTGAACTGTATTATTATATGTATTAATATATGCATCTGAACCTGCAACCTGAAGAGAACAATCACTTAATAATTGATATTTATAATATTTATAAATATCATCAAAGGTACATTTATCTTTATCACAATCAGAACTAGAACTATCGTCACAACTATCATGATTTTCTTCCGATGAACATGATTCTTTTTTATGTTTATGTTCTCTTTTATGTTTACATTCATTTTTTTCTAATTCTATGCATTCTGAATTTTCAGATAATGATTCAGATTCACACTCTTTTTTATGTTTATATTCTTTTTCTTTATTATGGTGTTCTTTATTATAATGTTCTTTATTATGATGTTCTTTATTATGGTGTTCTTTAATATGGTGTTCTTTATTATGGTGTTCTTTATTATGGTGTTCTTTATTATGGTGTTCTTTAATATGGTGTTCTTTAGTTTTTTTATGATGTTTATGGTGATGTTTTTCTTGTATCATATACATTTTAACACTATCAGAGGAAGATGAATCAGTATCGGAGTCGGGTGAGTGAAGTTTTTTTGAATTATTACGAGGCATATATAATACTATATAGATAATAAATTTTAAAAAAAATAAATAATTATTTTAAAAATTACTATATATTTTTTTTAAATTAAATTAAATTATAAATTAATATATAAAGATTTTATTAAATATTATATATATTATATGACGAAATATACATTTATCGATGCATTATATTACAAATATAAAATACACAATTTTATAGATGACTTATATTTTACAGTTAAAATAATATATTTTTATTATTCAAATTATAAAAATAATAATCAAATAAATACAGAATATAATAATCCAACAAGTACAATATATAATAATAATCAAATAAATACAGAATATAATGAGAATCAAATAAGTACAATATATAATAATAATCAAATAAATACAGAATATAATAATCCAACAAGTACAATATATAATAATAATCAAATAAATACAGAATATAATGAGAATCAAATAAGTACAATATATAATAATAATCAAATAAATACAG
>Ga0214923_10003911_pt1 | contig 18440 bp, 14 predicted proteins | sample LL1510_MetaG_FD_177993 | JGI IMG/M metagenome (GOLD analysis project Ga0214923, IMG submission 177993) | Freshwater microbial communities from Lake Lanier, Atlanta, Georgia, United States - LL-1510 | ecosystem: Environmental > Aquatic > Freshwater > Lake | place: USA: Georgia | collected... | reverse complement strand
TCACCGTTGCGGTCGATGAGAAAGATGCGCCGCTTTTCCATCACGACGGCCACGCCGGATGACAGAAACCCGAAATTACGCACATCTTTGAACCGGGGCTCGATCACGATCGCCCCCGTGCGATCAATGAACCCTTGGCGTTCATGGCGATGCACCGTGGCGACCGCCAGGCCGTGCTGAAACGAATTCACGCCTACGAAGTCATGCTCGAAGACCGTGGCCCCCGTTTTATCGATGAATCGCGCCCGCGGCGACTGCACCTGCGGCACCTTGAATCCGGCTTTCTCGAAACGAATCTGAGGCCGCGTCGGATTCGTGGACGCCACTTGTTCTTCGAAAACAACACCTGCAAGGCCCTCCTGGAAGTTTTGAGCACGCCAAAAAATCGGCTCGATCACGATGTTGCCTTGAATATCAATAAATCCGGTGCATTCGCCCATTTGCACAGCCACAAGCCCTTCAGTGAACAAAAGACCATGTGCAAAGGAAAATGGTAGAACCATGTTCCCGTCTTGGTCCATCAGGCCGTGCTTGCCGGTTTCCGGATGCTTTGGGCTGCAGAGCCAGCGACCCTCCTGAAACCGGTATCTCGAACTTTTGCGGTAAATGCACTCGGTGATGGGTCGGCCCATCTTGTCGATAACGCCCCATCAACCGTCGTCGTTCATGACCCAAGCCCGGTCCCCGCTGAACTCTTCGCACTGTCGATACTGTGGCGGGATCACCGCGTTTCCGTCGAGATCGAGGTAGCCGTATCGTTGCTTATCCCAATCATAGATTCGCGCCCGATCGGTCCAGAAATACCCCATGATCCCATCGGCATCGTAGATGAGAGGAACGACGATGCTGCCGTCGGCATCAATGTAGCCGCGACGGCCTTCGCGATCGTGAATTGGAAAAAGCATCGCCGCCATGCCAGTGAGTGTCCGTCAGGGAGTGTCGAAGGCCAATCAAGCCTCCAAGTGCGCCGGCTGCGGACTGGCGGAGTGCGTCCAGTCTTTCGGCATGGAGGACGGGGTGGTTTTCCTGCCCGGTGTCCCCGGGTTGCCACCCGGGGCTTCTTGGACCGCCCGGCACGCACACAAAAAGCCTCCGGCGGCAGCCGCTGGCTTGCCGTCACTCGGGCATGGAGTATCGCGACTCGCGCGTGACGAACACCATGGAGATTGCGAGCGGCCGCGGCATCGAGGCGGGCGTGTTGATCGTGTAGACCGCGCCGTCCTCGAAAGGCGGCCTTGGGATGCGGTGCACGACCTCGATGCGGAGCCGATCCGGTCGCCCAGCCTCCTCGAAGTTGCCTTCGTCAGCCAAGGCGTTGATCGCCTGGCTGATCTTCGCCTTGAGAAGCGTGTTGAACTCGGCTGCGTCGGTCGTCACGCCCCCGTCGATGATTTTGATGATCACCTCGCCGGGCTTGCCTTGCATGACAAGATCAATGGTATCAAGGTCTTCGAGCACGGGGTGTTCCTCGGGAGAGCGGGGTGGTGCGGGTTGGGAACGGGCGATCGGGTGCGGATGGCTCCGCCGGTTACTGCCAGCGGACGAACGGGTCGCCGTCCCAGATTTCGGCCTTCACGTCGAGCAAGGCGATGGCCTCGGCAAGCGTGTTGCGGACGACGGTGTCGTCGGCGGGGTGGAAAGAACCAGCCTGGATGTCGAAATAGCAGTCGCCCTGGGGCCGATGCACGATGTCGATGTCGAGGTCTTTTTCGCCATCCTTGTTGAGCCGTCGCCGTTCGCAGGTGACGAGCGGATACCGCACCGTCTCCCCGGCGTCCGCTGCCGCAGGGCGGGCGTACGGGTCGAAGCCCTTGGCGTAGCTGCCGAAGAACGCCGTGAAGAAGTACCCGGGGATTCGTTCGGTCACCAGCGGAAAAATCTCGCCACATTGCGAATGGTCGATCTCGACGGAATGCGAGATCCATTTCACCTTGCCGGCGACCTCCTGCTTCACGGCCCCGCAGGCTAGGGCAAACTGCTCGCTACTGATGCCACGGAGTTCCAAACTGTACAGCGGCAACTCTCCCAGTTTGCCCTGTAGCTCGTCGATCGTCCACGAATCGAGCTTTGTTGTCTGCTCTGCTGGGTTGACGCCGTATTCACATGTCGCTGAGCCAAGCCAAGGACGGAGTAGCTCCGCCGAAGGCGGCACTACATGACGGCGGTCGGCGTCGTAAAAACTGATCGTCAGATAGTTCTCGCACTTACTATTTATACCCAGTGCCACAGTCGGGCCATCGGATACCTCCAAGGCTATCGACGTAATGCACACTTCGAGAGAATGCTCGCCGAGGAAGTCGAGCGCTGCACAAGACGCTTCCTGACAATCGCTAGACTGATTGACCTTCGTTCGGATCGATACCGGCCCAATTATGCCGCCGGGGGCTATCCAAGGTGTGAAGTCTCGGGGCGGCGGGGTTAGCCAGAAGCAGCGATGCTCAAATCCCCGCCATTTTCCCGCGGCTTTCCAGCCCAGCGGCTTGAGTTGCGGCTGAATGATTTTTTTGAGCGTCGCGCCCTCGGCCGCGAAGATCGCGGCCGACCGGAAACGCGGATTCGGTGAGTTGGTCATAGAGATCAGCCGGCTGCAGCAAAAAAGTTGTATCGAGTTGATCCCGCCTGTGAATGCGAGATGGCGTTTTTAACTTGTACGAGCGCGTCTCGTTTTCGCGAAAAGTCCTTGAGCCACACCGGCCACTTCGCAGGGTCGGGCATGTCAAGGTACTTCTCAAACGCTCCCTCGACAAAAGCCTGCATGCTGGCCTCTGAATCCAGCGATCGCAACTCGAGCGGCTTGCCGGGGCCGACCGTGGCGCTACATCTGAAGCGTGGGAGGATGATGTCAGGCGGGGGCAACGTCGGTACGATGGTGCGCCGCGGGGCGAACGGTAAGACGGAGGGCTTCAAGGGAAAGGCGATTCACTTCTCGAACATTCGCGGATCGAAGTGAAACGGCTGCCCGGAGTCGGCCTGCAGGAAGTTCATGGCGGGGTGTTTCGGGTTGAGCAGCAGGTTTCGTTCCCGGGGGCTGACGGCCGAAGGCACGACCAGAACAGCCGTTCCTCCCTGCTTCAGCCACGCCGTACCGATGTCTTTCATCTCCGCGGGAGCAGGGATCGCCTTCCAGTTGGGCGGCAAAGCCGATTCGGGAAGTTCCGTCACAGGCACGGCATCAGGCAACGATGCCCGAATCGAAATCAGGTCGCCCGGGGCGGTTTGTGCGGAGACGTGCACGAACATTTCGAGAATCGCGAGCGAGAGGTGTTCCGACGCATACACCATCGGATGGCCCTTATGGTTCCATCGCCCGCCAGCAAGTTCGGCACCGATCCCGCTGAACGCCGTTGCTTCGTGCTTCGCTCGGCACAGCCGCCATAGCTCCATGGCTAGCTGTACACCCCGAAGTCGATTCGACGGAGGACATCGAGCACGTCCTCAAAGCCGATGGCTGTGTCCAGGAGGTCAATCGGCCGCTCGCCGTGGAGGGCCCGATTTTTCGTGAGGATCCATTCCCGCGCCTTGGCTCGGCTGCCGAGCACGTCTGTTGCCGCCACCACCACCTTGCTCAGACGGTAGATCAACTCCGACGCAAGCGGCTTGAGAGGCGAGGCAGTGGCCTTGCGGCGAGCCGCAGTGCGCTTGGGGATTCGCAGTGCCCGCAGGATCTCGTCCTCGGTGAGGGACGACGACACAGCGACGTGGGCGATCACCTCGGCCGGGAGCCCTTTGCGAATCGCCAAAATGAACTCGTAGTCAGACCGCGGTGCTCCGACAAACCTCGGGCCTCCCATGAACGCCGTGAGTTCCTGAATACTGCTCATGGGAAAGGACTCCGAGGGCGCAATGCCATACGGCAATATAGCTAGTGCCATATGGCACCGTCAAGCGGGGAAACTTGGGACGGGAACCTATTTCGTGCCGCGGTGCTGCCGACTCGCCGATGAAAGCAGCTTTGATCGCAGCCGAAAACAGTCGGCTCCCGTCCCTGATTTTCCCTGAGCCCTTCGGATTGGCCCGGTTACCCTGGCTCGCCGTCACTCGGGCATTGCGTAGCGCGACTCGCGCGTGACGAACACCATGGAGATCGCGAGCGGCCGCGGCATCGTGGAGGGCGTGTTGATCGTGTAGACCGAGCCGTCCTCGAAGGGCGGCCGGGGGATGCGGTGCACGACCTCGATGCGGAGCCGATCCGGCCGGCCGGCCTCCTCGAAGTTGCCTTCGTCGGCCAGGGCGTTGATCGCCTGGCCGATCTTCGCCTTGAGAAGCGTGTTGAACTCGGCGGCGTCGGTCGTCACGCCCCCGTCGATGATTTTGATGATCACCTCGCCGGGCTTACCTTGCATGACAAGATCAGATGGTATCAAGGTCTTCGAGCAAGGGGTGTTCCTCGGGGGCGCGAGGTGGTGCGGGTTGGGAACGGGCGATCGGGTGCAGTTGGCCCTGCTGGCTACTGCCAGCGGAGGAACGGGTCTCCGTCCCAGATTTCGGCCTTCACGTCGAGCAAGGCGATGGCCTCGGCAAGCGTGTTGCGGACGACGGTGTCGTCGGCGGGGTTGAAGGAAAGCGCCTGGATGTCGAAATAGCAGTCGCCCTGGGGCCGATGCACGATGTCGATGTCGAGGTCTTTTTCGCCGTCCTTGTCTAATCGTGGGCGTTCGCAGGTGACGAGCGGATACCGCACCGTCTCCCCGGCATCCGCCGCCGCAGGGCGGGCGTACGGGTCGAAGCCCTTGGAGTAGCTGCCGAAGAACGCCGTGAAGAGGTACCCGGGGATTCGTTCGGTCACAAGCGGAAACAGTTCGCCGCATTTCGAATGGTCGATCTCAACGGAATGCGCGATCCATCGCAGCGTGCCGGAGACCTCCTGCTTGACGGCCTCACAGGCGAGGGCGAACTGCTCGCTACTGATGCCACCAAGCCGGAGGCTGTAAAGCGGCAATTCAGCCAGGCGGGACCGCAGGTCGTCGACCGTCCACGAACTGAGCTTTGTTGTCCGCTCTGCTGGGTTGACGCCGTATTCACATGTCGCTGAGCCGAGCCAAGGCCGCAGTAGCTCCGCCGAAGGCGGAAACACATTCCGGCAGCCATCGTAAAAACTGATCGTCAGATATTTCTCGTGCGAGCAATCTGTACCCAGTGCCACACTCGGGCCTCCGGATACTCCAAGCGCCACCCCATTCTCGTAGGATTCCGCGGAATCGGCGCCGAGGAAGTCGAGTGCTGCGCGGCGCGTTTTCTCACAATCACCGGACTGATTGACTTCCGTTCGGATCGATACCGGTCCGATCATGCCGCCGGGGTTTGTCCAGGGAGTGAAGTCTCGGGGCGGCGGGATTAGCCAGAATCTGCGATGCTCGAACCCTCGCCAGCCTCCAGCCGATTTCCAGCCCAGCGGCTTGAGTTGCGGCTGAATGACCTTTTTGAGCGTCGCGCCATCGGCCGCGAAGATCGCCGCCGACCCAAAGCGCGGATCGGGTGAGTTGGCCATGGAGATCAGCCTGCCGCAGCAAAAAAGTTGTATCGAGTTGATGCCGCCTGAGAATAGCGGATGGCGTTTTTGACTTGTACGAGCGCGTCATCTGCTTTTGAAAGGGCCTTAAGCCACTCCGGCCAATCTGCCCGATCCATCTTGATGTACTTCTCAAACGCTCCATCGACAAACGCCTGCATCGTAGAAATATCATCGAGCGACCGCAACTCGAGCGGCTTGCCGGGGCCGACCGTAGCGCGATATTTGAAGAACTTCGTGATGATGTCCTTTTCCTTCATGCTTCCGAGCGTGTACTTGAGTTCGATCGCTTTGCCAGGCAGCTCAAGGTCGATGTCGGTTGCGGCTCCGGGCGTGAGCTTGTTGAAGCTGATCTTCGCAGTGGGATTCTCCCGCAGCGCTGCCGCGACCTCCTGCACCTCGAACAGCCGTCCGGCCTGGCTCTGCACGATCACGCGCTCGCTGCGGAATCGCCGAATGAGCTCCGCGGCGCTCCGCATCTGATCGGCAGTCCGGCCGACATCCGTCAGCGTCTTGAGATCATCGCTGAAGTTGCGAAGCTGGTCGACATTTTTGACGAACGAGTGGCCCGTGCTTCCCGAGGCGCGGCCGATGACGAGGGCAATGGCCTGCGACACGTCGGACTCACCTGCGACTTCGCTTCGGAACCGAATGTTCGCTTCCTGAACCCGGCGGGATGTCGTGCCGATGTCCGTGAAGATGTCCGCCGCGTCCTCCGGATTTGCCTTCAGACTGTCGAGCAACGCGGTGTTCCGCCATGTGCCGCCTGCGGAATGGCGGCGCAGTGCAGTCGCCATGGCGTTGAACCCGGCCCCGAAATCTTCCAGATTGTTGGTGCCGTGCATGACCATCCGCTTCAGTGCGTCCATCCCGAACGCGTCGAAAATCGTCTCCAGGTCGTCGCCGAACTTGGAGCCGCTAATCCGTACCATCTCCGCGTAGTTGCTTCGGAAGACCGGGTCTGCCTTGAGCACCTTGCCGATTTCCGTGTGGGCCAGGAGCCGTCGGGCGTTGGTCTTACCGATTCCGGGGACACCCTCGAGCCACCGGAAGATGTCGTCGGCCCCGAAGGATGCGCTCGAGGCGCGGGTCGCGAGGGTCGCGAAATCACCGGCCGCAGACCGCGAGCCCGATGCGGCCGCAGGCCGGAAGTCGAAGAGGCTCGTAAGCGCCTTGGTGAACAGCGGCTCGATCGACAGGAACACCGGCATGACCGTCGGTACCTGCTTCGCGATCTTGTACATCGAGCGGTAGACATCGACGATCGCGTCCGCCGCCGGCAAGACCTCCGTCAGGATGCCGAACCCGGCGATCGCCGCCTCGCGCCAGTCGAACGGGCCGAGGCCCAGATCGACCGGCACGAGCTGGAGCAGGCTTCTTCCAAGGTCACGAACGTCGGCAGCGACGCCGATTCCGGGGATCATCGACAGACCGATGTCGCCGGCCAGACTCGCATCGAGCCCGCCCGCCCCGAACAGCGCCCCGCCGACGATCGATTGGGTGATTTGGCCGATCCGGGCGGCGGCGCTCGCCGGGCCGACGATGATCGTGCCCGCGGTGTCGCCCTTGACCGAGTAGCCGACCGGGTCCTCGAACCAGTTCCACCACGACGACTCCAGGTAGAGCAGCGGCTTCACCACCTCGACGCTGGTGCCGGTCATGCCGCCCTTGGATTCAACGAAAATCTGGAACGTGGATCCTGTTTCGCCGTTGTCCGGCGGGGCGGTGAACCTGACCTGCGCAGCCGGCGTTGCACCAGCGAGCCGCAGCTGCACCGGGGCGTTGGCCGGAACCTCCAGCCGATACAGCTCACCGGGCGCGAGGTTGCGGAGCGTGATCGTGCTTGTTGCCGCGAAGGGCGCGTTCACCTCGGCCGTGACGTCGCTCAGGGCCGTCGGATCGGCCAGTTCCAATGTGCCGTCGTTGGTTTGGTCGCCGGCCAGGAAGGCTGCGCTAAACTCGAGTTCGACGGGCGGAAGGATACTGCGGCCGATGATTCGCGTTGCCTCCTGCGCGGAGTATCCCGCGGCCGAGGCAGTCACCACGTTTCTGCCGAGAATCGACCAGCTGGCGCGGTCGTTGGGCACGAACATGTCGGCCACGGCCTTTCCAGCGTCATCAGTCGCAACGGTCACGTCATCCAGCAGCCGTTTGGTGTCGTGAAACTTGACCGGCACGCCGGGGCCGACGGGCGAGCCGTCCTCTCGCCGGACTGTGGCCCGGATTCGGATCGTCTCCGACCGCGTCGCGAACCACCCACGCTCGTCGAGATCGATGATCCGATCGTTAGCGGGATCGTTATTGGTATCGAGCAGTTGGAGGGTGACACGGAGTTCACCGCCCGAGAGGAACCCTGTAATCGCGGTCTGGTCGGCCGTGACGGACAGCCGGGCCACAGGGCTGATCCGGTCCGCGGCGATGGCGAACGAGGCAATGCCGTTGACCGTCTCGGTGCCTGAGTTCACGACGTCGTCCGGATTGAAGCCGTCATCCACCGTGCCCCAGATGACCGGCGTGCCGTCTGCCACGAGGTTGCCGAGCCTGTCACGCACGGTCGCGGTCACCGTTACGCGACCGACGCCGGCGAAATCACGAAGGAACGGGACGTTTTCGTCGGTGATGTTGAACGAGAATCCCGGCTTTGCCGTGAAGGCCACGTTCGCAACCGCCTGGATGTTTTTGGCCAAGCCCGGCACGACGGCTGTTTCGTCGCTGGCGGTCGTGAGCGACCGATATCGGGCCCGAACCCGATAGGTGGACGCGGCGGGGTTCGCAGGATCGATGTGCAGCAACCGATCGGGAAGATTCAGGACCGTGTAGGCAAAGCTGTCGACGACGGTCGCGGAACCGGTGACGCCGGTGGTGCTGCCGTCGGCCCCCAGCAGCTCGAATGTCACCGCGGGTGAATCACCGGATGACCGCGTGGGGTCGCTGACGACGGAGTAGACCCACAGTCTGCCGTCGTCAGCCGAGACGATGCCGTTGCTTTGAGCCGTCAGGGCCATCGCCGTTGCCCGGATCGTGTCGCTTGGTGCTGAGCCCGTGCTGCTGCTGCCCGGGCTGACGTCGAGCGTGAGCGTGAAGGCGACGTCGGCCATGCTGGCACTGGGTGCGAAGGCCTCGATCCAGAAGGTCTGAGCTGCGCCGCCTTCGACCGTCGTGGACAGGTGCGTTACGTCGAGCGCCAGGACACCGGCCGGGGAGTACACCCGCACCCTCTCGGCAGCGGTGGCATCGAAAGTGAGCGTGGCGGTCTGGAACTCCGGCACGTTCACGACCAGCGGGACCCATTCACCTCCGACGGGCACGATCAAACCGGGCCGTGAGGTTTCCTCTTCAATCGGATCGTCTGTTCCGGCGGCCGAGTTGTCCGGATCAATGGTCCCGTCGTTGTCACTATCGACGTCCAGATCAACCGCTACCACTGTGTATCGATCGACGTCATCGGCAACGAGTAGGCCACTTTCGGCCCCTGTGGAATCAGATGCTGACCAAGATCCGGTGGTAACCGTCCATGTGAGCGTGCCTTCACCAATCGCCTCGCCGGCGACGTACACCACCGATGGCAGGGCGTCCGAGTACGGATCCCATGACCTAGATCCACCCGGACCGATCAACAGGTCTGCGCCGTCAGCGTCGGCATACACCGAGAGTCCCGCTGACGCAGTGAGCGTGGCGGTCAACTCACCTGCACGGGATGGTGAGATCCCAAGCGGTGTGACCGCGGTGACCGCGAGACCGACGCCATCATGCTGATACAGCCCGAGATACCGCCCCGGTGCCTCCTCCTCGATCGGCGAGTCGATCTCATGCACGATTCCGCCGTTATTGTCAGAGTCGGTGTCGACGTTCACAGGCACGGCCGTGAACGCCACACTGTCGTTGATCGCATACCCATCGACGACTACGGTCCACGTGAGCGATGCGGAGCCGGGCGTGAGGCCCGCAACGTAAACGTTCGTGGGCAGCGCCTCGGTGGCAGCATCCCAGGTGCGGCTCGTGCTCCCTGCGGGGAAGAGCATCTGTGTTCCGGCTGCGTCGGCATACACTCGGATGTTGTTCGACGCCGAGAGTGTCGCCATGATGTTGCCCGACACCCACGTGGACAGGCCGATCGGATCGATCTGCACCGCCGCGAGTGGATCGCGGGCGTGCTCCCGCACCGCAACGAGACGGCCCGGGGCCGACATCTCGATCGGGTCGTCCACAGCATGGCTGATGACACCGTCGTTGTCGGAGTCGGTGTCGAGATTGACCGTCGGCGTACCCTCCGCGACGTACGGGAGCCAGTAGTCGTCGTCCATGTCGGCGTCGGTCCAGTCCTCGAACACGACGATCCTCTGGTCGGGTGCTACTCCCAAGGAGGCGAGGCTGTTGCCTCGTGCGTTCATGAACTCGGCCGCATAGCCGATTGAGCACCCGTCCGGGAACGTGAAGACCTGGTCTGGAGAGCCGTTGCGGCCGGCGATAGTGAACGGACCACCGGCGCCGCGTGTGACCGCGGTCGTCCAAGAGCCCGCGTCCATCCAACCCGCGTAGGTGGGTGCGACACTGCTGCTCGTGATCGGCGAACTCGTTTCGCCAACGCTGAACGACAGCCCTTCCAGTCGATAGAACAGATGCGGTGGAGGCGTTGCGCTCGTCTCGCTCACCACGGCGCCCGAGTCGGTCGTCCCGCTTGGCTGGCTCAGGATGCGCACGGACAGGGCGTTGCCGGAGGGGGCGTATGTACCCAGTTTCTGAAATGCTGTCCCGTTGATCACCTTGCCGACGGGCGACTGCGTCTGGTTCACGAGCACCGTATCGACGACCGTGCCGCCATCGACCACCTGATATGGCACGCTTGCCGAGCGACCGCTGGCAGGCGTCCAAGTCACCCACAGGTCGAATGAGACTCCGGATGCCAGGCCGTTGACCGATAGTTGCGACGCGGCCGCCACGCCCTTGAATGCGCCGCCGTTGGATGCGAGGACGTTGCTCGCCGCCAGAGAGCCTGTGACGTTCAGGACACCAGACAGCACCTCCGTTGCACCGGAATGCGTGCTTGCCGCCGATAGCGTGAACGTTCCCAAACCAATCTTCCGCACGGCGATCTGCGACCCGCCGTTCGTAGTGTCGTAGTCGGTGAACCGACCGGCGTACGTGGTGCTTGTGCCCAAGGCACCGACCTCAATCGTCTTCGTGCCGGTCTTGACGTAGCCACCGTGGATGACGCCCGACGTCCCCGCCAGTGATCCCAACTGGACGACCGCGTTGCCGCTGAAGTTCATGCCCAACTGGCCGCCGCCGTTGATCGCCCACGCGGCCAGGGCACTGCCTGCACTTGGTGTATTGAAATACAGGTTGCTGGCTTGATGGATGAACGTGCCTGCGAAGGCACTGTTGTCGCCACCGAGGAACACCGAATAGGCACCGGTCTTCTGAAGCGTGCCGGAGCCGGTAATGGAGCCGTTGAGCGTCAGATTCGAGCCCGATGGCGACACCAGCGTGCTTGTCGTGCCTGCCACGGCCTGAATAGCGTTGGCAAGGGATCGGTTGCCAGAGGCCTGGAGGATTCCGCCCGCCAGTTGAATCGTGCCGCTGCCCAGAGCCGTGTCGCTGCCGACGATGACAGTGCCCGCCTCGATCCGCGAGCCGCCCACATACGGGCTGCTTCCCGCAGTGAGCGTCAGCGTTCCAGAGCCAATCTTCTTCAGGGCGATCTGCGACCCGCCGTTCACGGCGTCGTAATCGATGAAGCGACCAGCGTAGGCGGTACTCGTGCCCAAGGCACCGACCTCAATGGTCTTGATGCCGGTCTTGACGTAGCCGCCGTGGATCCAGCCCGAGGTCCCCGAGAGTGACCCCAACTGGATGACGGCATTCCCACTGAAGTTCATGCCCAACTGGCCGCCACCATTGATGACCCACGCGGCCAGAGCGCTGCCCGCAGAGGGCGTGTTGAAGTACAGGTTGCTCGACTGGTGAATGAACGTGCCTGCGAAGGCACTGTTGTCGCCGCCAAGGAGCACTGAGTAGGCACCTGTCTTCTGAAGCGTGCCGGAGCCAGTAATGGATCCGTTGAGCGTCAGATTCGACCCGGACGGCGACACAAGCGTGCTTGTCGTGCCGGCGACTGCCTGAATGGTGTTGGCGAGCGTGCGTGCACCGGACGCCTGCAGGCTGCCGCCCGCCATCTGGACCATGCCTGTGCCGAGGGCCGCGTTGTTGGCGACGACGAGCGTGCCCCCTTCGAGCCGGGCGCCGCCGGATAGCCCCGTATTGCCGCTGGAGACAGCGAGCGTTCCAGGGCCTGTCTTCACAAGGGAGCCAGCCCCGGAGAAAGCGCCGGCCCAGGTCGCGCTGCCGCCAGCATCCACGCCGATCGTCAGGCCGGACGGCACCGATAGGCTCCCGCCCTGCAGGGTGTAGGCACCGGACGAGAACGTGGCCTGGGAGACGGCAATGCCAGAACCGATGGTCACGGTGCTTGCCGGGACGGAGCCGCTTGAATCCGGCGTGGTGTTGAACACCGCGACGTCAGCCGCGTTATTCGTCCAAGCGATCGTCGGCGATGAACCGCTGGGGTCCGTGGTCCAGTTGGCCGTCGAGAGATCCCACGTGCCGGAGCCGCCAACACCTGGCGTGGCGCCGTTGGGATCCCAATAGAGAGTGGCGAGCATCGCCCGCGGCTCGAGTGACTCCATGCCGATGGACGTCCGTGCGGCCTGCCTGCGGCGGAGTTGCCTGAGCAGGGTAAAACGCCGCCACTTTGCACACTTGGCCATGGTTGCCCCCTGTCCCCTGGATCGCCAGCGGTCATGCGGCCCGCAACAACCGTGCAGGCACCGCCGCTTTTGTGAGGGGGGAATCTACCCCGAAGGTGCGGTAGCGCCTAGGGGGTGCCTACGCCGGGCAAAAAGTGCCACTCATCAGCGTCTAGTCCGACTCGGATGCTTGGCTCCAGAAGCCTCGAGGCGTAGCCTGCCTCCTTGGGACAGGGCGGAAGTCCACACGGCCGGGCGCCAGCGGCGTCGTCGAGCTTTCCCCATTTGAGTTCCTCGACCGTCTCGCTGACCTCGTGCCGCCGCCGCGGAAGCACCGGCACCGGTATCACGGGGTGTTCGCCCCGAATCACAAGCTCAGGTCCGCCGTCACGGCGCTCGCCATCGGGAATGTCGGCAAGCCGCGTGATGCCGCGACTGGTGGGCATGCGGCGCGCGGAGATGCCACCGGCGACTGCTGCGACTCATGCGACAAACCGCCCTCCCACGACACCTCGCGGATTGCCTGGGCCAAACTCATGGCCCGCGTGGGGGAGGAGTTTCCGCTGGAGTGCCCGGGGTGTGGTGGCGACATCCGACTCATCGCGTTCATTACCGATCCGGGGCCGATCCGGGAGATCCTGACACATCTCGGCGAACCGCTCGAACCACCGCCCGTCTCGCCCGCCCGTGGCCCACCGACCGACTGGGGAGAGCTCGTGCAGGTCCACAACGAATGCGACGTGACTCAGACGTCGCCCGACGAACTGCCCGTGATCGACATTCGCAGCCTCTGACGGGATCCCATGTCACGGTGCGGACGGCCCGCGAGCAGAGCGGTTTCAAGGCCGGTCTGCGCCGACGAGACAAATCCGGCCTTGAGCGTGGATAGGAAGCTCCGCGGCGCCTCCACGGTCGGGCCGCATACGGCCCAGCCAGCTCCGGCGGTTGCTCCTCATGATCCGCACCGCTCGGCCGTCGCTTGCCGAAGTGCCATTGGCCGACCTATCCTTTATGCAGCATGTCACCCATAACCAAATCCCTGATCGAGGAACTCGAGCACGCCCCGGAGAGTGTGCAGCGGGAGGTGCTCGCTTTTCTGCGGCATCTGCGGGCACGCGGCGCTGGCAATGATGGGAGCGAGGACGTGCATGCCCTGCTGCCGCTCGCGGAGTCAGCCTGGGCGGTAGATTGGGATACTCCTGAAGAGGATGAGGCGGGGCAGAATTTGTAGGCGGCGACGTGGTCGTCGTGCCATTTCCGTTCACCGATCTTCAGTCGAGCAAGCGTCGGCCCGCCGTCGTGCTTGCGACGTTCGCACGGGGCGACCTGCTGATCTGCTAAGTAACGAGTCGATCAGAATCCCACCCGACCGTGGTGGCCATCGGAACGGATGATTTTCTACGCGGTGGCATCGATCGGCCGAGCGTTGCTCTTCCCCACCGACTCGTCACCGTTCATGAGGCGGTCATCTTGCGATCGGCCGGCACGCTCACGCCGTCCAAGCTGGCTGAGCTTGTGGAGCGAGTGTGTGCCGTGATTCGTGCTGGCGGCGAGGCGTAAGCCTGCTGTACCCTGCCTAAATAATCGCAAAAAACCTGGCATATCCAATGAGTAGCCGTGTGGTATCGGCTGCCGTCACTCACACTGGATATACCCATGCACGACAACCTCTCTGGGCGAGCAGCGGAGCTCGCCCATCTCAATGACCTTATTCGCACCAGCCTCTCGCTGGCCGATGCGGCGATCCCTCTTCTCAACGAGCAGTTGCATGCCCTCGCTGAGATGGTGATCGACAACCTCGAGCTGGAGGGGCCGCGAATCTATTCTCGCACGGCAGGCTGGTCGCCGGCGTTCGACGACGAGCAGATTATTTTCGCGGCAGCACTGACGATGCCCGGCGGCCTCGGCTGCACGGTATGGAGTGCCGACGACTACATAACGCGGTATGGCGACTCGCACCATGAGCCGCCGGTGCTGCGGGAGCGCTTCGTCGTGTACGACAAGCTTCCGCCAATCGTGCGGGCAATGATTCCGGGCGTTGCCCCGAAGCTCATTGCTGAACTTCTCTCATGCTTCCACGTGCTGGCTCGGTAATGCCGGGCCTGCGGATCTCTCGCCTAGCCGCGGCGTAGCGGCCGGGCCTCTCTTTGTCCGTCAGGCAAGGTGCCTCGCCGGACTGGTTCTCTCGCTGGTGGCGACGCTCGCCACCGGTGTTTCTCTTGATCCCCGAATGGGGAAGGAATGCGCAGATGTCACTTCATGATGATGAACGTCTTCTCGCCGCCGTCGCGGCTGCTCTTGGCGAGACGATCGCCCTCGTCCGTCGCCGTGGCTTCCACATCGACAGCCGTTTGGGTGGTAGCGAAGAGCTGCTGGCGGGCTCGCGGTGTCGACCGGCCACCGACGACGGCGACGATGCCCTCGACCTCGCGGCGTATGGCATCGACTGGGATGCCGGCGATGACTCTCGGCTGCAGCGCCGCTCGCGGCGGCTGACGGGCAGGCGACTCCGTCGCCGGGTGGCGTAGCGACGATTGCGGCGATCACAACCGGCGGCGTGCCGACTGGGGCCGATGTGGCTCTCGGGCACGCCGCCGGTTTTCTTTTTCAGGTACATCAACGATGAGCAGATCCAAACCAGAGGGGCCCGACTCGGAGCCCGACCATGGAGACCAGACGCAGCGACGCGACTGCGATCCTCCCTATCCCCAGTCCTTTCCCGCGCGAGTGCATCGGTTTCGGCAGTTACTGGCCGAACTGATCGCCAGGCGGATTCTCGCGGAACGGCGCCAGCCCCCAGACGCGGGCGAACCGGAAAAAGGCTGAGGCCAGCGCGCAACCTCCGGAGCGGGCGATTCGTCGCCCGCTCCGGGAAGCCTCGTGGGGGGCACGGATGGAACTCGCCGGAAAAGCTTTGCTCCACAGATGTAACGCTTTACAATAAGAACCACGAGATGGATCCCGTTTGGCCTCGCGGCAGCCGCGACGGGCTCGCCGAGAAGATGACCGACACACTCAAGGAGGGGTGCCATGCGCCACTCACAATCGGTTTCACAAACGGCTGCCGACGCGGCGGCTCCATCGATCGGCGACCGGCTTCCTGCCAGCGTCAAGCTCTACGTGGATGAGGTCTTCGATCGCACGATCGTCGCCCTTTACGCCCTGCTCGAGCCGATCGGGATCGATGTGGCGAAGGCAAAGTATGCCCCGGGGTTCATGGCCGAACTCGCGGCAGTCGTGCAGGTGGCTGCGTGGGAGGATGCAGGATTGCGGCACCTGATCCCGCTCGATTTCCCGCCGGCGTCCGTAGCGATGTCCGACCTTGTCTGGCGATACCACGTCGATCCGATGTCGTTCATGGAACCAGCGGCAGGCACGGTGGTGTTTAATCGGGTCATCGAAGCGTGGGTTGCCCACTGCCATCCCGATGCTCGTGAGATGCTCGGCTGCGACATCGTCATGGCCGGCCCGCCTTGCCCGGCAGATCAGGCGGCGTCGCTCGCGCCCGTCATCATGGCCATCGCCGAACGAACCAATGCCACGGAGGACAGCGATGAACAGGAACAATAGAAACGGTCGCCGGCGGGGCCGCGTGACTCGCAAACGGCCGGTTGGTCGCGGGGTGATGTATGGCCGCCGCAGCCAGAACAAGCGGAAACAGGAGAACTCATTCGCCTATCAGGTCGATGTCGCCATGAAGCGGGCCCGCGACGTAAACGTGCCGCTCGCGGTTAACCCGACGCTCGTGGCCGAGGCCGAGCGGACCGGGGCCTGCAACATCGGCGATCTCTACTTGGACGACGGTGTTTCCGGCTCCGAACTGAGTCGGCCAGGGCTCGACAAGTTGTTGGCCGACCTCAAGGCAGATCGGACGATATCCCACGTGTTCATTCACAAACGGGACCGGCTGGCGAGGCCACACCGGACATCGGAAGGCTCTGACCTCGAGGAGCAAATCCTCGACCTGGGCGTGACGATCGTTTTCGAGAACGAGATCGTGGAGCCCAGGCGGCCTGGCGAGGACGACACGGTCGAAGTCGTTACCCGCAACATCGAGTATTCCCGGAGCGGCCGCTACAGTTACGAGCTCAGCGACCGCGTCCTCAAGACCGCGAAGGTGATCGCCGGCGATGGCTATCGACTCGGGGGGCCGGCTCCGTATGGGTTCGTCCGGATCCTCGTCGATGCCAACGGCAAAGAGATCGAGGAACTGCCGCCGGGGAAGAAAGTGGATCAGCCGGGCTGCCGCGTGCGGATCAAGCCCAAGTACTGGGAAAAGATCCGCGTGTGGCTCTGGATTATCGAGCAGGCCGAGAAGGGGCTCGGGGGTTGCGCGATCGCCAACCGGCTGACGGAGAAGGGCGTCCCGCCTCCGAACGCGGGCACGAAGCGAAAGCGCAACGGCGTCGAGGTGCCGGTGAGCACCGCATGGTACTCCGAAACGGTGATGCAGTTGCTCAAAAATCCTGTGATCATCGGCCTGCAGGCATATGGCCGGCAATCGGCCGGCACGCACAAGCGGTGGTCCCCTGACGGCCCGCGAGACATCGACGACCGCGACCTGTCGATCGATGCCGAGGGGTACGAGCAGTTGAAGCTCATCTACAACGAGCCCGGGGAATATGTGATGGCCCCGGCCGGCTTCGAGCCGCTCGTGGATCCCGAGCGATGGCACCGGCTTCAGGAGATGCTCGCGAATCGCACCAACCCGCAGTTCCGGAAGCCCCGGTCGCGGACGCTAGGGAAGTATCCGCTTGGCACACGCGTGCATTGCCTTCATGAAGGCTGCGGTGCCCTGATGCACGGGCACAAGCAGCATGGCGAGCTCAAGTATGTCTGCAGCCGCTATGAAGATTCGGACGGCAAGGAGTGTGAGCACAACACCGTCTCTTCTGATCGCCTCTTTGAGTTCGCCTGTCGGCTCGTCACGCACGGCCTCGGTTTTGACTCTGGTGAGGCAACCCTGCGCGAGAAAATCAAAGAGCACGCCCTGCGGCTCCGGTCAGCGGCGCCGGACTCCCGGATGCGGGAACAGGTCGATTATTGGCTGGCGAAGGTCGCGAACCTGACGGCTGATGCGGAGACCGCTGGCAGGCGAATGGCCACCGAACGCGACAACACGATCTACGAGATTCTCAAGCTGGAATACTCGCGATTGGCGGGGGAGGCGAAGGGAGCCAATCTCGAACTCGCCAAGGTGACGGCCGCCCTTTCGGCCGGCGACGAAATATCCGTCGATGAGGAAGTCGAGGCGGCCATGCGGATCGCGCGGCACCTTGCCGCGGCGTTCCAGGAGCCGGCCAATCGGGAGGAGGCGTGCGAGATCTTCCGGCGGCTTGGCATCAAGATCGGACTGACGTTCGGCGAGCAGAAGTTCGGCCCGAAGCGGATGGTGCGGCGACTGAAGGGGGGCGTTGTCATCTATGGCGACGCCGAGTTCCCAGAGGCCGCCCGCCCAACTCCGGCGACGGATGCTACCGAGAACACAATCACGGGATCCCAGGCAGCCAACCCGTTCGCCAAGGCGTTGCTGGCGGCCGTGGATCCCAATGCACGTAAGGAGGCTCGCAAGAGCCTCGATCGCCGCCAGGCCGTGGACACCACGAGCACGGCCTCAAGCGGCACACCCGGCGGAAAAACAGCCGGGGGTCTGACCAAGGAGAAGTCGTTCGGTCGCGCCAATAGCAGCGGCCGGACTTGAACCGGCGACACCCGGCTTATGAAGCCGGTGCTCTAACCAACTGAGCTACGCTGCCCTGATGCGTGAAATATAGCCCACGCCGCAGCCGCCGTCAGCCCGCGGCGGCGTCAGGCGTTTTCCGCGACGGCCGCGGCCAGGGCCTCCGGCGGAAGGGTCACGGCCCGGGCGAAGCCGGCCACGAGCCGCGCGGTTTCTGGCACGAAGGCCACGATCGAGAAGTCGCCGAGGTCGAAGAGCGGGGCGGCGTCGGGGAACTTCGCGAGGTAGGTGGTCTTGAAGCCTTCGTGGTCGGGATGATCGTGCGCGATGAACTCGGCCCGGGCGGGGATCGAGACGCGGGCCAGCGCCTGCGGCATGTCGCCGGGCGTCTCGGCCGCGGTGATCAGCAGGCAGACGTCGGGGCAGGACCGCATCTCGCGGGTGTGGGCCGCCAGGCCGCTCACGTGCGTGACCAGCCGCAGGCCCGGCGGGCTCGCGTGAATGG
>Ga0214923_10003910_pt1 | contig 18441 bp, 20 predicted proteins | sample LL1510_MetaG_FD_177993 | JGI IMG/M metagenome (GOLD analysis project Ga0214923, IMG submission 177993) | Freshwater microbial communities from Lake Lanier, Atlanta, Georgia, United States - LL-1510 | ecosystem: Environmental > Aquatic > Freshwater > Lake | place: USA: Georgia | collected... | reverse complement strand
GCTTCCATTGCATATCAGTTAATCCTGAAAATCTACCCATTTCTTTTGCTCCAAAATTTCTGAAAACAAAAGATTACTAAAAAGTTCAATTTGCGGATAGGCTCAAGCTTTCTTCCAGATCTTCACCGATTGGAGAACCAGGAGGCAGTGATCTTGGCTCAGTAGACTTTTGAGGCGCCTCAACCACCCCTTCTTGCGATTGATGCTTGCAGCAGCCGATGTAAGAAAGGCGAGACAAAACCAGCGCTAAAACAGCTCCCCCTGATACTACAGAAGCGATTCTTATCGTATTCGTGAATGCCCGCTGAATAAACCCATATCCGCCAAAACCAATCGCAGCTAACGCAGTTAGCGTAATTAAACTAAGCACCACCTTCTCACTTCTCGAAAGTGGAAATCTACTATTATTGGCAGAAAAATGAACAGACATAAATACCTTAATTTTAATTATATAAATGCAATTTTATCAGAAAGACAATTAAAAAGGCATTAATTTATTATTAATAAATTATTTAAATGCGGTGGATCCGAGAGGAAAATAGAAAGATGGTAGGCTCCTTAGGGAGAGCCAGAGTCTCCCAATCCTTGATGCTTCGAGTCTCTACAAATTGGTCTGGAGCAGTCAAATTTGAGGCCACACAGAGCTTCGTATCCCTATTCAAGAGTTTGAGGCAAGCTTCAAAAGTATGCCTGTTTCGATGGGGCGCCTCGATAAAAATCTGCACTCCATTCGCCTTTTCCCACTCCAAAAGCTCTTTCTGCCTCTTCTCAGGGTCTTTCGCGATATAGCCATGAAAGGAGAAGCTTTGGGAATAAAGCCCCGAAAGCATGAGAGCGATCGTGACCGCAGAAGGCCCTGCAAATGCTTGGACCTCTACCCCCCTTCTTCGAGCAAGCGCGACGAGTTGACTCCCCGGATCTGCCACACAAGGCAAACCTGCATCGCTCACCACTCCCCACGATTGGCCCGCTAAAAGGGGCTCCATAAGAAAGTCTACTTTTTCTCGCAAAAGAGCGATCGGCACGCTGCGGGCGTCTTGCCGGAACCTCGATAAGAAACGCCTTCCTCCCGAATCGCTCTCCGCAATCAAACCATCAAGAGAAGCCACAATTTTATCGACAACAGGAGGTAGAAAATCACGATGATCACCCCCAAGCCAAAGTAGATTGGGAAGTAAATAGAGCGTCATGCTGTCAACCTCACAAGTAGCGGTTCTAAAAGAATCTCTGCAGTAACTGTTTCATTTTTAGCCCTAAGCTCCGCCTCAAAAAGAAGAGAAAGACCCCTCACCAAACGGTTCTGGCCAAAACCACCCAAGAGCGCCACCTTTTTGTGTGCCAAACTCCCCTTCAAATAAGGAAACTCCTCACAAAGGCGCCCCCTTTTGTGAGCAGCAAGCTGCTTGAGTCCCGCCTCAAACTGCCCTCGCAAATTAGAAAGAATTTGGTAAAGAGAACTTCCCTCTTCAAGCAGGGTATGCAAAACCTGCCACGCCTCCTTTCTTGATCTCCCAAAGATCGCATCCCCAAGTTGCCAAAGAGTCAGGTGAGGTAGCGTGATAGAAAATTCGCGCACAAGCGCCAAGGTAATCTCACCACTGTAGCCAAGATTGCAAAGAAGCTTATCTAACTCTTTCTCAAGAAGCGGCTTCTCCATCCCAAAACTCTTTACCCAAATGTTTGCCACATCCAAGGAAAGCCGGACTCCTTCCTCTTTTGCCCTCTGCACCATCCAAGCACTCATCTCAGCCTCTTTCTCATATGGCTTTTTCACAGTGTACTTGAGAACAAGGTCCATTTTTTCGATTAATTTAGACGGAAATGATTCCCCAACAAAAACAAGAGTCACATCACTTTGAGGGGCTTCGATGACACCTTCAAAAAGCTCTGATTTCAACTTTTCGACCTCTTCCACTACAATCATCCGCTTTTCGACCAGAAATGAGCGACTTTCATATTCGGTGATGAAGGTTTTGGGGTCAAAATTCTCTTTATTAAAGCGGATGGCTACAGGGCTTAAGATCGCCTTCAAAGCCTCCTGCTGCTCTCCGAGCTCCTTAGAAAGGATCAGCACACTCCTAGGATTTTGCGCGAACTGCTTCTGGAAATGAGCGATGGAGTCTACAATCACACAAGCATCATAGATGGATAGAAAAAAAGTGGCAACCCCCGAAAGGATTGCCACTACAAATTGCTTTCAAGATCTACGTTGATCTACCCAACAATTGAACGTCTGGTAGTTCTTCGAGCTGAAAGAGCACGGCGCCATGCAGCAACTGCTCTTCGACGACGGCGTCTTGGAGCTTGGCTAGAAGCTAACATGCTTGTGCTTTTGCGAGCAGAACGTCGAACAGATTTCTTAGCACCTTTGCGCTTAGAAGCCGCTTTACGCTTTACTTTACGCTTAGGAGCAGCTGTTTTAGCCGCAGCTTTGCGCTTAACTTTGCGCTTAGGAGCAGCTTTCTTAGCTGCAGCTTTACGCTTAACTTTACGCTTAGGAGCAGCTTTCTTAGCCGCTGACTTGCGCTTAACTCTTTTCTTAGGAGCAGCTTTCTTAGCTGCACTCTTTTTTGGAGCAGCCTTACGCTTAGAAGCTTTACGCTTCACTCTGCGCTTAGGCGCTGCCGTTACGGCAGTCTTCTTCTTCGATACACGACGCTTCGTAGTGCGGCGAGTTGAAGTAGACGCTTTACGTCGTCTTTGAACTCTGAGCATGGCTTGCCTCCATAATTTAGCATTGCCTACTCGATCTATCGGAAGAGTGTAGGAGAGACTTTAGCTTTTTTTTTATATTTTTCTTCTCGAATAGGAGAAGAGATTTATAAGTCGTTGATTAGTAGCTATTTAATATTTTTAAGAAAATTAATTAAAAGTCGCACACCAAACCCAACACCATTTTTTGGCCAATATCCAGATTCCGCTGTTTGGAAAGCGGTGCCTGCAATATCAAGATGGGCCCAGGGTACTTTTTTGACGAAGTGTTGCAAAAAGAGTGCGGCGGTGATGGAACCAGCGGCACGTCCACCGATGTTTTTTTGTCAGCGATGTCAGATTTCAGCAGTTTGTTGTAGGGAGGATGCAGCGGTAAACGCCAAAGAAGTTCTGAAGTCTCGGCGCTTGCTGCCATGAGCTCTTTGGCAAGCTTATCATCATTGCAGAAAAGACCAGCCAAATCATGGCCCAATCCCACAACAATCGAACCAGTCAAAGTTGCCAAATCGATCATGCGGGTCGGTGCCAAATGCTCTTCACTATAGGCTAGTGCATCTGCTAAAATGAGGCGTCCTTCAGCATCGGTGTTGCCGATTTCGACAGTTGTACCATTGTAGCCGCGGTAAACATCGCCCATTTTGTAGCTCTTTGCATCAATTGCATTTTCTGTTGCGGGAACAACAGCTGTCACATTGCATTTCAGCTGCAAAGCAGCGGCAGTGGCGAGAGTGCTAAGGACGCATGCAGCTCCTGACATGTCATCGCGCATCGTCTCCATAGAAGAGGGTGGTTTTAGATTGAGTCCGCCAGTATCGTAGGTCACGCCTTTGCCAATAATCACTGTGTGATCTTTCGATTTTGGAGCACCACGATAAGCTAAAATAATGAAGGCAGGATCGACTGCTGAGCCTCGGGAAACTGCTTCCAAAAGACCCATCTTTTCGCGAATGATACGTGCTTTATCAAAGACTGTTGCTTTGACAGCGGGGAAGGTTCCAGCAATCTTTTTGGCAGCATCGACAAGCTCTTGCGGGGTCACATCATCCGCATTCCCATTGATCAGATCGCGGCAAAAATGTACGCCCTCAGCAACCATCTGCCACTCTTTCACAGCGGGTAAATATTTAGGCAAAATCCCGACGATCTGGACTTTTTTCAGCAAAATCGTCTCTTCTTGCACTGTTGTGAGCTGCTCCCATTTATAGTTAGTCAGCAGTAGACCTTCACACACCCCTTCGATCGCCTGTTCAGCAGTGATGTGGCGTAACTCTACGATATTGGGCATCACAACAGTGATCTCTGAAATCGCCATCCTCTGGCAGACTTTGGCAGCTTCGCTATAGGCTTTTCGCAGTCCTTCGACACTCAACTTTTCTTGAGGACCAAGCCCCAAAAGCAAACAGCGTCTCTCTTTCGTACCACTGGAATAGACAAGAGCAGTCTCTTTAGCTTCCCCTTGAAAGTCGCCTTCGCTAATCGGCGGTTGGACCCATTTCTTGAGATCTCCAAGGTCACTCGCCTCTACAGCTTTTTTTGCCCCTTCCCAAAAGGGAAAGACAATCAGCTCACTCTTGTTTCTTAATTTCAAGTTAGCAGTAATCGAAAACATAAAAAACCTCTAAAATGGAAGATCGTCTCCAGCCTCTTGTCCAGCACCATAGGTCACAAGCTCATCTTGTAGATTCATCGAAGGCTCACCACCACCTACCCCTCTCTCACTCTTTGGCTTTCCAAAGGGACTAAACTTGATGATCTCAGCATTGATGTTGAGGGAAATCTGAGGTTGCCCATCCTTGCCTGTATAAATCTCTGGTTTTGACATCTCACCCAAGACAATGACAGCTGAACCTTTTTTTAGATAGGGCATCATACGATCGAAACGGTCATTCCAGATAGTGACCTTCCACCAAATAGTCTCCTCTTTTCCCACGCGGACGCCTACGCGGAAAGAGACAACTTTCTTGCCTGTGTTGGTGAAACGCTCTTCAGGATCTCCTCCTAGAAAACCGGCAATTTCAATCAGATTCATCATGACTCCTATTTAGAATTGAACTATAGTAAAAACTCTGAATGCGAAGCCCCTTCAGGGTTCTTTGTTAGAGGATGTAGAAATGAAGAGTTATAGTCAAGTATAGTCGATTGAATTGGGATTGATAATTTTTTGACCCTGTCAAAGGTATCAATCCAAACTGAATCGACGCTAACACACTGGATAATATGAATCGTGAAGAGGTAGCCGAAAAACTCTACGCTACGAAGGAGCTACTTGCCGATAAAAGAGCAGAACAAAAGCGACTGCTCTCTTATAATAAGAGAAAAGCAGAAAAACTCTTAGTAGAAATCACCTCTTTGGAAGATGAGCTTAAAAAATTGCAAGCAGCTCTTAAACAAGCAGATGAAGAATATACTTCTGAAAAGCCTAGGAGCCTATCTGAGAAAGAACAGCTCTCTTTACTGTTGCAACCGTTAAACCATTACATGCGACAAGGCGCCACGGCCCTCGAAAAAAAACGTCGTTTTCTAATTTTTGCTCGCCATCCTAAAGTAATACTGGCTCAAGCCGTTTACTTGGCTGCCCAGGAAGCCGCAAAGCTTCCTAAAAAAATAGCGCCTCTCAAAATGGGGGCGTTATTTGAGCTCTGCAGCGAAATTGAAGCGTTCTGTGAAGAATTGATTTACCAAGCGAATAAAAGATGGAATCATGCACTCTATGTGGGGGAGTTCCTGACCCTCTACAGCCGATTCCTTAAAATATATAATCGAATCAGTTTGGATAGATAATTTTTAGCTATAGCCTATTGAGTGGAAAACTGCAAATTGGACGCGGTCAAGCATTTTAGCTCTCGCGCGTCAATTTTTAAACCTTACGCTCTGATTCCAGAACCTGGAGTTGGAGGTGGCTTATGTGATACTGGAGCTTGAGGCATTGTATCAACAGTTGGCTCACGACCTTCACAGATGTCACGGCAAACCGTACGCCATTTTTCAACAGTCTCAACATAAAGAGGAGCAAATGCTCTGAGTAGAGATGGAACTGCATAAGCCATATCGATCACGCAATGCATCAAGATCAGCTGTTCCTTAACAGCAACACCAACGCCACCACCAGCCATCTGGCCGCCGAGCATTGAACCTTCTAACATCTTTTCGTAGAGCTTCAACTTTGTTCTATCATCTTTAGGCAACCCATCCAAAAGCGGAGAATAGACGTAAAGTCTATCAGAATTTGGCTCATAGGTAAGATGCATCGAAAATTCATCATCGATACCAAGAATACAGGTGTTGTTCTCGTCATAGACGAGTCCTTCCAACCCGAGCTCTTTTCCAAATTCTTTTAAATTTTCTTTTGCATTTTCGAGAGACATAGCATGAATCCTTTTGAGTATACAGATTATTTATTAGCTCGGTTATATCACGACGATACTTTTTTGGTCAGCTTTTTGTTGCAATTTTGGAAATGTGCTGCTAATACAGGGTCTATGAAGACAACCAAACTTGTTACTGCACGAGGCAATCCAACGCCACTCGGCGCCTCTATCCGAGATAATGGTGTTAATTTTGCGGTTTTTTCCCAAACGGAGCCCACTCTCTGCCTTTTCAAAAAGGGAGAGCTTCAGCAGGAACTGGAGCTCCAACAAACGGGTGATATCTGGCATCTGTTTGTAGAAGGAATTCCTCATGAAGATACCTACGCTTACCGGGTTAACGGCAAGCTTGTCATTGATCCTTACTCACGTAGCATCCGTGGAGTTATCAACCCAGCTCTTCCCTTCGACTGGGAGGATGATAAACACCCTAACATTCCTCTCAAAGATCTCATTATCTATGAAATGCATGTCCATGCTTTTGGGAGGAATTTTAAAGGGGTTGAAGAAAAGATTCCTTACTTAAAATCTCTTGGTATCACTGCGGTAGAGCTGATGCCGATTTTTGCCTTTGAGAGGGAAACCCCTTTCAAAAATACAAAGGGCAAGCCACTTTTGAATTACTGGGGTTATAATACCCTGAATTTTTTCTCCTTAATGGAAAGCTATGGGACCATCGAAGAGTTCAAGAGTATGGTCAAAGCATTTCATAAGGCTGAAATTGAGGTTTACCTCGATGTAGTCTACAACCACACGCCCCATTCCTGTGCTTTCCACGAGTTGGCAAACGATGTCTATTACATGGTTGATGATGAAGGCAACTATCTCAATTTTTCAGGTTGCGGAAACACAGTCAATTGCAATCATCCTGTTGTACATAAGTTGATTATGGATAGTCTCTGTTACTGGGTTGAGCAGATGCATGTCGATGGATTCCGTTTTGATTTGGCATCTATATTGACACGAGGGCCAAAGGGTCAGCCCCTTGCTCATCCCCCTCTTGTTGAGGCGATTTGTAAAAATCCCCTTTTGGCAAAGACGAAAATGATTGCAGAGCCCTGGGATCCAGGTGGGCTTTACCAAGTGGGCAGTTTTCCGGGGAAGAGCTTCTTGGAGTACAATGGACTATACCGAGACTCGGTCCGTCGTTTTCTAAAAGGCACAGATGGAGAGATCAGCAATTTTGCTACCCGGATCTGCGGCTCCAACGATCTTTACAAAACCCCGACCAAAGGCATCAATTTTGTCACTTGCCATGACGGTTTTACGCTTAGGGATCTCGTCTCCTACAACAATAAACATAATAATGACAATGGCGAACATAATAACGACGGAAACTCTAATAATGAGAGTTGGAACTGCGGCACTGAGGGAGAAACAAAAGATCGCGACGTCAATAAACTGCGCACAAGACAGATGCGTAATTTTATTTTCACCCTGATGATTTCCCACGGCATTCCGATGATTTTGATGGGTGATGAATATGGGCGGACAAAGAAGGGTAATAACAATTCCTGGGCTCAGGGCGTTGAGATCAACGGATTTGACTGGCATGCCAAAAGTCCTCTTACAGATTTTGTCAGAAAGATGATCCAAATCCGGAAGACTTACTTCCAAAACGATGCTGGGATCTATTGGTACGGTGTCAATTTGAATGACCCTGACTGGTCTGCACATAGCCGTTTTATGGCATTCACAAGGGGTAATCTATATATTGCCATCAATGCCTGTTATAACAAGATTGATGCGAAGCTGCCTCCAGGCAAGTGGCATTGTCTCGTCAATACTGCGGAACTCAAAAGCGACCCAAACGTCTATGGCGATCGGTACAGATTGAAGGCTCATTCCTCAATCCTATTAGTGAAGATTGAAGAGAAGAGCTGAAAATGGCACATTTGGCCTACACCAAGGACGATGTATACCATTTACAACAAATAATAACCATCTAGCACGGCACCTTCGAGAGATCCTTTCTCGCTCATGTTTAAAATGATGAGCTTTGAAACGATCTCTTAAATCTGCCGCCCTATCTGGCCATCATTTGTTGTAAATGGTCTGAATTGGCTATAAAGAACCTGAAAAGTGGAGCTTTGACTATTCCACTTTTCAGGTATGAATCTATCTGATAGAAGCGTGATCTGCTGTCAACCCAAGCGTTGAGTGAGGAAAGCTCTCTGATAAGATACGCTTCGCATCACAACCCCTCGATGCCAACTCAACAGCCTTTGATAATGGAAGACGCAAATCTACCAAACTATCTTGACCTCTCACATTTTGAACAATCATAAAGGGAGTCCAGTCAACCGCTTCGTCTACACCACTATTATTATGAGTGACCCCATAACCACAATAGCCGCTCTCTTTCGCAGTCACATCCCAAAACATCCCTTTGTTTTGATTTTCAAGAACTTGAGCAAAGATGCGCGTACGTTCAACAATCGCAAGCGCAGCTCCTGCTTCTCTCGAAACCGGCTGCTGATATTTGACTGCTAAGACTGACTTAACAAAGTCTTCCATCGGCGTCTCATTAACGATTGTCAATTGACCCGATTTCTCTAAAACAACTGAGATGGATCCCGTATACTGAAAGCCATTGACAAAGAAGTGTGTCTGCGGCGATGTAGGCACAACAGTCAAGTAAGCCACATCAGGAAACTCCTCACCCCAACGCAAACCACAGTCTATCCCATGAATCACATAACGCTTTCCTACCCCTCCACCGCTTAGCAGCGTTGGTGTATCGCAATCACGTCTAATCACTCGATATGGACCCTTAACCTCTAACAACGCAGCATTCACTCCACCAGCTAACAAGACACGCACTCTTGGGCCTTCAACATGTGCCGTCTTAGCTGAGGCAGAGCCGGAGACCTTTGGAGCAGCTACTAATGGTACAGTCAATAACGTGATCGCCAAACAAACAACTCTCATCTTTATCCTCAAAATAAATTGTCTTTTTCTTTTTTCCCTAAGTGCGTATAGGCCAGCGGCGTCGCAATACGCCCCCTCGGTGTACGCTTCAAAAATCCAAGACTGATCAGAAAGGGCTCATAGACCTCTTCTATCGTCTGGCTCTCTTCACCAATCGCCACAGCCAACGTATTCACCCCAACGGGGCCGCCAACATAATGATCTATAATAACATTTAGAATTTTTTTGTCGATCTCATCGAGGCCTTTCTCATCAATCGCAAGCATTTGCAAGGCATTTTTCACAACTGAAAGAGTCACCTTCCCACTCGCTTTCACCTGTGCATAATCACGGACCCATTTGAGCAAGTTGTTAGCAATACGTGGTGTACCGCGAGAACGGGAGGCGATTTCAAGAGCACACTCTCCTTCCATTTCCAGTTTCAAAATTTTACCTGAACGTAGCACAACTTTTTCTAAAAAGGGTGGCGTGTAGTAGTCTAGGCGACCGTTAAAAATAAAACGTGAGCGCATCGGAGCTGACAAAAGGCCGCTACGCGTCGTTGCTCCTACAAGAGTGAAGCGATTCAACTTCACTTGGCAAGAGCGCGCATTGGGACCACTATCGATCATGAGATCTAGAGTAAAATCTTCCATCGCTGGATAAAGATACTCTTCAATTGTACGACTCAATCGATGGATTTCATCGATGAAAAGAATATCCCCCTCTTGCAGGTTGGTCAAAATGCCAGCAAGATCGGCGGCTTTCTCTAGCATCGGCCCACTGGTAATAACAATTGAGCTTGCCATCTCTTTGGCAATAATGTTGGCGATTGTCGTTTTTCCAAGACCCGGCGGCCCCGAGAGGAGGCAGTGAGCCAAAGGCTCCTTCCTCTGCCGCGCAGCTTCGATCATGACAGCAAGTCGTCCTTTAACTTCGTCTTGGCCAACGAATTCAGAAAAGTTTTGAGGCCTGAGTGGCACTTCAAATGAGGGATCTTCCCGCCCAAAAGTGGATTCGACGAAATTTTCCTTGTGCTGTGTCATAAGAAGTAGGATAATCATTCTCTTCATTAGTGTATACCCAAAATGTGGAGCGGAAATGTCGATTAAAGAAGATGCTTGGATCAAAAGAATGGCTGAAGAATTTGGAATGATTGAGCCTTTCGAACCCGTGCAAGTACGCAACGGTGTGAGCTATGGTCTATCGAGCTACGGCTATGATGTGCGCATTTCCAATGAATTCAAAGTCTTCACAAATGTCTACAACTCGATTGTCGACCCCAAGAACTTCACAGAAGATTCATTTGTCGACATTGTCGCTGATACCTGCATCATTCCCCCTAACTCTTTTGCACTTGCGCGCACAATCGAGTATTTCCGGATTCCCCGCAACATCTTGACTATCTGTTTGGGCAAATCAACCTATGCCCGCTGCGGTATTATCGTCAATGTGACTCCTTTTGAACCTGAATGGGAAGGGCATGTCACAATCGAGATTTCTAACACAACTCCGCTTCCAGCAAAAGTTTATGCTAATGAAGGGATTGCTCAAGTGCTCTTTTTTGAAGCGGCGCATGAGTGTGTGACTTCTTACAAAGATCGCAAAGGGAAATATCAAGGACAGCGCGGGATTACTGTTCCAACCGTATGATGGTCGGTATGAGTTTATGAATGAGCGTTCCAAGCTCTTTGATTCTGTCATCATTTCTTCTTGGTGGGTGATACTTTACTTACTCGCTCTCTTCTTTCTTTACGATCAAGCAAGCAACAAACGCAATCGCGAGGTGCAGCGGCTTCATCAAAAATATGCTGTATTGCAGCTCCAAAAAGATGAGATCAAAGCTCACTTAGAGGAGTTTCAGCTACGCAAAGCGAGCCAAGGAGACCCTCTTTGGACGGAATTACTTCTCCGTGAAAAGCTTGGGCTTGTTGGTGAAAACGAAACCAAGGTGATGTTTCAATGATAGCCTTTATTTTGGTTTTAGTTGCATTGGCTCTGCTTTCTGGCTTCTTCACCCTCTCTCAAATCGCGCTTTTTTCACTGACGACAAGTGAGGTACGTCTACAAAAAAGCGAGAGTATCCGCCGACTTTTGTCCAAGCCGCGGGAGCTGCTTGTGACACTCCTTTTCTGCGACATCTTTGCCAATATCATGATTCAAAATACGACAGCCCATCTCTTTGGCCAATCATCATCTTGGGCGATCAAGATTGCGATTCCTCTGGCGATTGCCCTTCTGTTTGGTGAGATTTTTCCCAAAACTGCTGGACTTGCCTTTAACCAGACGATTGCTCCGAAAGTCGCTCCTATTATTGAGTGGGTCCAACGTATTTTGGGTCCCTTGCGGACCTTCATTACCTTTATCACTACCCATATTTCGCAACTCCTCTTCTTTTTTTTGAAGAAGGACAAGGGCCTCTCCAATGATGAAATCGACTATGTGCTTCAAGCTTCGAAAAAAAATGGTCTCTTACATAGTGATGAAGCGCGGCTTGTAGAGGGTTTTTTTAGCTTGAGCCGCCATAAGATTCGAGAGAAGATGCATCCGCGTTCTGAGATTCTTTGTTTCGATATCGAAGCACCGAAAGAGCAGTTGATCCATCTTTTCGTCGATAAAGAGTGTGCAAGAGTTCCAGTTTATCGCAAGGAGCTTCAAAATCTTTTAGGCATCTGCCATGCAATCGATTTCTTCCGCCTGAAGGAGATGAATAATTTGCAATCGATTCTAAAACCGCCCTTTTATGTCCCTGAGACCCTCTCAGCCCGTTCTCTCTTACGTCAATTTTTGCAGCGGGGAGAGACTTTGGCTATGGTAGTCGATGAGTATGGCTCGATATCAGGACTCATTACGAAAGAGGATGTGATGGAAATGGTTGTCGGCGATATTGTCGATATGCGCGATAAAAAGCCTCTCTACACTCAATCGAGCAAAGATATGGTGATCTCAAGTGGTCGCTTAGAAATCTCCCAATTTGAGAAAATTTTCAACGTAACGCTTCCTTCAAAAAATAAAATGGTTACCATTGGTGGGTGGCTGACAGAACAGATGGGAGATATTCCTAAAACCGGTAGCCACTACCGGTGGAAGCAGTTTATCTTTCAAGTACTCTCAGCCGGCCCTAACCGAGTCAGAACCGTCTACATCAAAAGGACTAAAAATGAATCACAAACCTAAAATTCTCTGTTTTGCAGGATCACTGCGCAAGGACTCTTTCAACAAAAAAGTTGCCCAGATTGCCAAAGAAGGTGCTGAAAAAGCTGGAGCAACAGTCACCTACATCGACCTACTTGACTATGAGCTTCCGCTATATAACGGTGACTTAGAGGCAGCCTCAGGGATTCCTGAGAATGCTATGAAACTCAAAGCACTCTTCATGGAGCATGACGGCCTTTTAATCTCACTTCCGGAATATAATAGCGGCATGTCAGCTGTTTTCAAGAACTGCATCGATTGGGTTTCGCGTCCCGCTCCAGGAGAAAAGGTTTTTCTCTGCTGCTTCATCGACAAAGTGGTAGCTCTACTCAGCGCCTCTCTAGGTGAACTTGGAGGTTCACGCAATCTTCCACAAGTACGACTGATGTTTCAAAATATTGGGAGCATCGTTCTTCCAAAGCAGAAGTGCATTGGAAAAGCAGACCAAGTATTTAAATCGGGTAGCCCTTCTCCTGAAGTTAGAAAAGAGATTGAAGAAATCGGAGCACAACTCACAAACTTTTTGAAGCGGCTATCGTGAGTAGCACCTGGATTTGGCTTTCGATTACACTCTTTGCTCTCTTTTTCCAAGCATCTTATTCAATGATGGAAATGGCTGCTGTCTCGATGAATCGTATGCGCCTCGCCTATCTTGCCCACTTGGGTGTTAAGCGAGCGCTTTGGCTACAATACCTACTCCAGCAACCCTATAGACTCTTTGGCACTGTGATGCTGGGAGTCAATATCGCTTTGCAAATCGGTTCACAGAGTGCGCGTGAATTCTATTCTTCTCTCAATATCGATCCCGACATCGCTCCCCTTTCACAGATTTTTCTCGTCGTGATCTTTGCTGAACTTGCCCCTCTCATCGCAGCAAGACGCTCGAGTGAACATGTGATCATGCTGGGTGTCCCCTTTATCTACTTCACATTTAAGCTCTTTTTTCCCTTTATCTTTTGCATCAGAGTGATCACCAAATGGTTTTACCGAATATTGGGCAAAAATGATGAAGGATTTGACGTATTTCTTTCTCGTGAAGAGCTCCAGAAAGTACTCGAGACTTATGAAGAAGAGGGTGATGATTTTAATCTAGTGATGGCCAACATCTTTTCTCTCCGGCAAAAAACTGCTCATCAAGTGATGACAACTATCAAAAACCTGAAGATGCTCTCAACAGCCAGTAGTGTACAAAAATTGCGAGAGATTGTGAAGGATGAGGCTTTCATCCCCATTTATAGCAAGCGAAGATCCAATATCACAGGCATTGCCTATCCCCGAGACTATTTAAGGGATGATGGCAATGAGAGTGTTTCTTTGCATGCACGAGCTCCTTGGTTCATCACAACAACCACTAAACTGATGCCGATCCTGCACCAATTTCGACGCAATAAAGAGAGTGTGGCCGTAGTTGTAGACAAAAACGGTACCGCCGTAGGATTTCTCACTCTCGATGCTATTTTGGCAGAGATTACAGGCGAAATCAAACTCGCCCATCACAAACGGAAAAGAGGCTCTACACCCCTCATCGAACGCACCTTCCAAGGTAATAAACGCATCTCTGAATTCAACAAAGAATATCAAGCACAACTGCCGCTTTCTGGAGTGGAAACCTTAGCGCAGCTTGTAATGACAAGATTAGATCATCCCCCAGAACCAGGCGATAGCATCATTGTTGATCAGTTTCAACTGACTGCGGAAGAAACCAACTTATTGGGCGTGAAGTCAGTCATTGTTAAAAGCTTAGAAATCTGATTCAAGACGCTATCGATTTCTTGCTTTGTGGTAAAGCGAGAAAGAGAGAAGCGCAAAGTAGAGCGGACTAGATCTGGGTGAATCCCCATGTTGCGCAGCACATGGGAGAGCTGCAGACTGGCTGATGAGCAGGCGGCGCCATAAGAGACCGCAATGCCGGCCATATCGAGCTGCATCAAGAGCTCCTCGCCATCCTGGCCCACAAAAGCAACACTCGAAGTGTTGCAAACGCGCGGCTGATCTTTTCCATGGATGACAACGTTTGTGAGTTTTGATTCAAAGTAGTCGCGCAATTCTGCAATACCTTGCCACTGCATCACTTCCACTGCTTTAGCAAAGCCTATGATACCTGGAACATTTTCAGTGCCTGCTCTCAAACCGCGCTGTTGAGAGCCACCGCGTATCAAAGGTTTTAATGGGAAAGCTTTGTCATAGATGAGGCAACCGACTCCTTGTGGACCATGGAGCTTGTGAGCGCTGAAAGCGCAAGCGACAACTCCACGAGGCACTTTCCACTCCTCTTTTCCCAAGATAGCTACTCCATCGATCAGGAGCGGGATTCCAAGAGCTGCCACTTCATTGAGATCTTCTCTTTTGATGCCAGTCTCGTTATTTGCAGCCATGAGGATGATCAGAGCTGTATTAGGCCGCAAAGCGAGCTTGATTTGTTCAATGGTCACGATTCCTTGTCCTGGTGCTGGATCGAGAATGGTGACGTTTTTACCCCGACAAGACTCTAGAACAGCTGCATGCTCCAAAGAGGAAGTGACGATGTGGCCATCTACACCTTGGATCGCCATATTGAGAGCCTCTGATGCTGATGAGGTAAACACTACCTCCCTGCCTGGAGCGACTGCTGCAAGAATTGTCTGCTTCGCCTCGATCAGCACTCTTTTTGCCCTTTGTCCAAAACGGTGGGGACTAGAAGGATTGGCCAATTTTACCTGAGAGACCGCCTCTTCCACTCTTGGATCGATTAGAGTTGTGGCATTGTTATCGAGATAAATCACTCTTCCACCTCGATCAAAACCACTGTGATATTATCTGATCCACCACGCGCTTTTGCTTTTTTGACAAAACTCTCCGTTTTAGCTTGGAGACTCCTGCTCTCAGACATAATCTCTAATATCTCATCATCAGGGACATGATTGGTCAATCCATCTGAGCAGATCAAATAACAATCTTTGGGATGCACAGGAAAGCTCTGCACTTGAGGTTTGACGCTCTTTTGAGTCCCTACAGCACGGGTAAGAACGTGCTTGAAAAGAGAGGCCTCAACACCCTTTATGCGATTCATAACAGTATGGTCAACAGTCAATTGCTTCAAACCACCCTCACGCATACGATAGGCTCGACTATCACCGACATGGGTTACAAAAACAATTTTTTCGACGAAAAGAAGCGCTGTGAGTGTGGTACCCATTCCCTTCCATTCAGGATGATCAACCCCAGCGGTATAGACAGAAGAATTGGCATAAAGAATCGCCTGTTTGCAAAAGGCCGCCATCTCTTCTCTTGGCCCGATGGGTAGTTGTTTGGCCTTTTCTAAAAAGCTTTCGACTGCCATTTGGGCCGCAACTTCTCCTGCATTGTGCCCACCCATGCCATCAGCAAGCACGAAGCAGCCGTCTTCAACAGCAGAGACATCTTCATTGTTTCTGCGCACAAGACCGCGGTCTGTGAGAGAGCTAAAAGCTAAGGGGAAAAAGGTCTTCACCATAATGGAGTGTAGTATATAAGAATCATTATAAGATTTCTAACTGAAATAATAACTTAACAATCACTTGTAAGTTATTATTTTGCATGGCTTTGGCAAAGCATGGGAGTCAAAATCGCTTGGAATTCACAATTTTAGGCAGTAGTTGAAAGACGCAGATTTGCCATATTGTCGATTCAATTTGGATTGATCATTTTGACCGCGTGAAAGCTCTTAGGAAAGAGCGCTCTTAATACCATTTTGCAACAAATAATCACACAAATGCTGGGCAGATAGGGCGGCAAATTTGAGAAAGCGTTTCGCAGCTCATCTTTTAAAAATGAGCGAGAATGAATCTCTCAAAGGCGCTGTGCTAGATGACTCTCATTTCTGACATTATTTGTTGCAAACGCTATAAGCTCGTACTCTATGCAGAAATGAAGTTGAAAAGCGGATCAATTGAGATTCTACAAATGGTGCGTGGATTTTACACCTGCATCATACACATCCAAATACTTCTCAGATAAATACTTCGACATGATGATAAAAAAACTCAACGCAACCTTTGCTGTAAACAAACCATTCTGCTATCGTGCTGGATGATTGACTTAGTGCTTTCATTAAACAGTAGCAAAAAGGGCTCTAGAAGCCATTGAAAACTCTGTTTCTTCATCATGAAGTAGAATGTAATCTGTTGATGAGTTGACACTGGGAATGATTGATAGACTAAAGAAAATACGAAACTAGTTTAGAGGTAAGCGATGAAAAAACAGTTCATGACAATGTTGGCTGTTCTCTCTTGTGGCGCTGTGCAAGCGTTGCCAGTTGGGAACCCAGCGGCTGCTAGTTTGCTATGCGATGGTATCTTCTGGGAGGGACACTGTGGTGACATGTGTGATCCTTGCCTCACCTGGTGCGACGCATTTAGCGTACGGTTTGGATTTTGGGGAGACTACCAATTCAACCGTTATATGGAAACAAATGATTCTGAGAGTAAAGATGTTGACACAACACGTGTGATCAGCAATGCGGCATATTTAGTAGGTAACTTCTGGGACCGCTTTGATATCTATGCTACTTTAGGAACAACACAGCTTCAGTTCTGGGGCGACCAAGGTATTTGGCAAGCAAGTGGTCCAGCACCTGTTACACAGACTGGTGCGGCGCTTTTCCATCTAACAACGAATACAAATTTTGCTTGGAGCGTTGGAGCTCGCGGCACGATTTGGGAGTGTGGATGTACTTCTGTGGGTGCTGAGTTCCAGTACTTGCAGTCCCGTCCTACTTTGCAGTTTTATGATGAATATAACAACGACGCAACTGTGGAAGGGCGTTACCGCCAACACTTTACTGCTGGTGGATATGGAATCAAGTATCTTGACTGGCAAGTGGGCTTAGGTATAGCGCACCGCATCAATTTGCTTGTGCCTTATGTGGCAGTGCGTTGGTCTGGAGCAAAGGCCTACCTTGGCAGTGCAAATCTGCGAAGCAATGGCGTACAAGCTCCTGGCATTGCGAACTCAGCAACACTTGTTGACTTAGAAACTAACAAGTATTGGGGATATGCGGTTGGTGTCTCTTTAGTTGACTGTGAAAAGATGGCGTTGACTGTAGAAGGTGGCTTTGCCTCTTCTGTTGAAGCAAGCGTGATCGGCGAAATCCGCTTTTAATTGAATTAAGTGCATTTCCTTGCGGCGGCTCATTTGGGCCGCCGTTTTTTTTATACTCACAAACTTTATATGATCAAACTCGCTAATATATTCGCACTCTCCATCTCTTTACAAGTTGGCTTAATAGCTAGTCCCGGCATTACGCTTGCTCAGGACTATCAAAAGAATTCTGGACTCCAGTGGGAGTGGGCTACAGAGAGCTTGCGCAATTTTGCATTTGCCCCCGGTGACAAAGTCTTAGATGTAGGGTGTGGAGATGGGAAGATTACAGCGCTCATTGCACAGCAACTCTCCTGTGGAGTTGTGATGGGGATGGACATCTCTGAAAAGATGATCGCTCATGCTTCTCAGCATTGCCAAGCAGAAAACCTGACATTTTTTCAAGGCAATGCGGTTGATATCCCCTATAGAGAGCAATTCGATAAGGTGATTTCCTTTTGCACTCTTCACTGGGTTTTAGATCAAGAGCGGGCTTTAATTTCGATGAACAACTCTTTAAAGCAAAGCGGCGCCTTGCTACTTGTTATACCTGCAAAGTGTCCGAACAATATAGCGAGCATTGCCGAATTAGTTGTCCACTCAGAGAAATGGCTATCTTACTTTCCCGATTTCAAGCAAGAACGCGTTTATTTCTCTGCAAGTGAATATGCCGATTTATTACACAAGGCTCATTTTGATGCTCGATCGATTGTAGAAAGTGAGAGTATCACTCTCTACCCAAATAAGGCTGCTTTGATTGCTTGGATTAGACCCGTAGTCAACTTTATTGATCACCTTGCAACCGACGAGCAAAATGCCTTTATCGAAGACATGGCGGATCAAATGCTATTGAACACTACTCTACTGTCTGATGGCTCAATTCCTATTCGTCATGTGAAGATGGAAGTAGTGGCGGTCAAACTTTAAACTCTGCAAGCGGTCATAGCATTTGCAACAAATAACATGAGAAATGATGGCGATCTAGCACGGCACCTTTAAGAGATCTTTTCTCCCTCATGTTTAAGAACATGAGCCTCAAACGATTTCTGAAATTTGCCGCCCTATCTGTTCATCATTTGTCAGATTTTCAGTTGAAAACTACTATCAGCTTAAGAGCACGATCACTGAACTGACCGCATTAAAGGTCGCATGGAGAGCAATC
>Ga0214923_10003909_pt1 | contig 18443 bp, 22 predicted proteins | sample LL1510_MetaG_FD_177993 | JGI IMG/M metagenome (GOLD analysis project Ga0214923, IMG submission 177993) | Freshwater microbial communities from Lake Lanier, Atlanta, Georgia, United States - LL-1510 | ecosystem: Environmental > Aquatic > Freshwater > Lake | place: USA: Georgia | collected... | reverse complement strand
ATATATTAACCATTAATAATATTTCTGTATTATTTTGTATAAATATTTATTCTTGATATATATGTGATGTCGGCGACGCCGATACTCCCTCAAAATCACAGGCTATTTTCAAACACTGCATAGCGTAACTTTTTGTATTCTTTAGAATATATTATTTATTCTTTAGAATATATTATTATTATCGACTAAATGAACATTAAGTCTACGTCCATACATTTTATGAACCTTATGGAGTACTTTGTGTGTCATATCAATATAGTCATTATCTATTACAGAAAGCCACAAGTCTTTTGCTTCACAAGCATGAGCTGCCAGATAAGCTGAAGTATAGGCAGCTTCTACCAAGAACCTGACGATAGTATCGACTTGATAACTTGTCACTTGTTCCAACATATTTTGTTCTTTTAGAATATCCCATACTTCTTGAGAATTTAGAGTAGCTGTACATACTTGATGGATAGGAAATGGTCTTTGAATCATTTTAACCCGTTTCTGTAGGGATCTACGATCAACGGATTGTGATTGAAAGTCAATAAGGTTAACTTGGTTTGTTGGAAGTAACGATGTAACATCATAATAAACCATAGCATTTTGATTATAAAATACTTTCATTTGATTTAGTTTGTCATCTTGTAGCTCATTCAATTTAGTTGGTTCGATATGCCACACTTTTCCTTCATGAACTGAAAAGATATCTTGTAATCCTTCTAACAAATTAATTTGTTTTACCCTTCGAGATATAGCTGCAGCTGGCACAGTGATACTCATCATACATCCTTTATCCTGATTATTATAAGCATACCTTTGAAAGAATTGAGTATCTTTACAAGTTATGATATTGTTAGCATAATGTAACGCATTAAAACGACATGGAACTTGAAACATATGATGTTCACTGTTGATATTATTCAATATTTCAAAAACTTCACATCCTTTATGATATTGAATATCATTTACTGTTCCTTGAAAGTCTACCATTCTTCTTAACTCACCAATATAAGTGAAAACTTGTTTTCCAGCATTGTATTCCTGCATGGTGATCTTATTAATTATACTCATGGTACCATCCTTATTTTGCTTACATTGATCATTCCAATCTCTTTCAGACGTGCCAGTAATCTGGCTAAACCATGTATCAGTAGAAGAAACTATAGTTCTTCTATAGGATACTCGAAGACTGTTTCTATTACCTTCTGAATCATTTGGTTTCTTTTGATATACAATGGCTGATACAACAATAACAAACAGTCCAACTAAACTCAGGACGATAATCCAGATCAACTCCATTTTTATTATTATTAAAAGTTCTTACAAAAAGGTATTCGACTCTTGTGATAATATTTATGACAAGTCTTGTCGCATGGATATCCTTGCTCATGAATATACTTTAGCATTGTATAATAATTATTCTTAGCAGCGTCATGTTCTGTTGGCCATGGACAATTGTGTTGAACTAGATAGATAATCATTTCCATATCATTCTTGTTTATTGCTTCTTGTAACATTGGACTTGTTAATTCTATTGGATCAAGATACTTCCACAGTTGATAAAAATCTACATTTTGGATGACTCGACTTAATTGTGGTGACATGACATATTTGATAGATGTTAGATTATAAGTCAATAAACCATGTTCATCCACATATCTATACTGTAATAAGAGTTTGGCAAAATTCGTATGATAAATAAAATTGATTAGAATACTATTCCACTGATTTAAAGACAATCTGATAGATGTCAGTACATATTGAAATGTTTCAACACTACTCCCTGATAAAACTTGAAAGTTGATACAATGATCAATGAGTTTAGCTTCATTATCTTCAATCATGGTTTTTAGGACTAAAATGTTATTAGATTTGAGCACATGATTCAATAATATGTCATAGTTAACATCATTTTTATAGAATTGAAACATGTCAACGGAATTGATATGATTTTCGATATAGTCTGAATAAATCCAATCAGTTTGTGGTACTGGAATATAACGTTTCATAAATTGTAACAAGGGAATATTTCCTTGAATGGTTGCTTCAATAAAACAATTGTACGAAAAGGAAATCTGTTGTTGTTGGTGAGGAAGTATCATTTCTGCTATGGCGAGATTACCAGTCTTGACACATAGTTTCATATCGCATTCCATGGGTCCATTATTGTCAATGATGTATTGTATCATGTCTATATTCTGATGAGTCACTGCCCACTTAATCACTTGATGATCCCAATGACAACCCATTTCATAAGCTGCTTTTAAGGAAGTTAAATCATTACATTTAGCAGCTTCTACACAAAAAGGTAATTCATCAAGATTATAAGGAGGAAATTGAGTTCATCCATTTACAACAAGACGTTTAAATGCATTGAAATTGGTTCTATTGAAGTAGGCTTCAATAAATGGAATATCTAAATACCTATCTAAACTTTCCAACTTTTCTCTTTGGGATGAAACATCTTCACCTCGAAATAAAGCCAGTAATAACTCATAATCTTTCAAATTAATCAATTGATCTACTGTGACCTTATCACCATTCTCACAAACTACACCCACAGGTGAATGCAAACCATATTCAATCATGTTTTATTAGTTCTGAAGATTTGTTCTCACAAAAGTAAATAAACTCAATATAATAATTTATTCATAATCAAAATGTGTATAACATATTAAACATAGATAGTTCTTCAATGGTACGATACCAAGGTAATCTCCAGGTAGTTTGAGAGCTGCATTGATATAGGGTATTTCTTCTTTCAAAGGGTTTACTATTTCAATCATTCTTTTTATAGTTGATTCTTCATTCACCTTGACTATAATTTTTTGGAGAAGTTTCTTCATTTCAGGAAATAATTCTATATCTTCATTCATGGAAGCAAGTGATGGATTCACGTGAATGTCTGGAGAAAAAGTATGGATTCTATCCCATTCATCATCATCAAGTTCAAATAGTTTCCAAATAGAATCGCTGACCTTTTCCTCAAAACTTTCATCACAATGTGTTTTCAATGATAGATCCAACCAGTCTTTACATTCAGGATCATTTACATCCTCCACTACAAGAAGTCTAGCACCTTGAATCCAACTAGCCATATTTGCATAAGCCTTGTCTTGAGTATTTTGTCCTATACTTTGTGCACTTTCTTTGCAATACAAAATACAACGACATCCATATCTAAGCTCTTTTCCCATATGTTCCAAAAATTGATAATAGGTCTCCTCATAGGAAGATTTGATAATAAGAATGTGATCAGTCCATTTATAAAATTGGCTCAAATCTGGTTCCTCACTGGAATCCGATAAAATATGCTCAGGAAGGTTATCATAAACAATATCCTTTGGATCAGTAGAAACATATTTTGGTGGATGAGAAACATTTCGAATACTAATAGAATTCCCATCTCTTAGAATGATGGATATGGATTCAAAAGGTTCATCGAATGATTTCAACATGTTAGATAATCCAGGGTTATGCTTGGTATTATCAATACATAAAAGAATATTTCCTTTCCTTCCCACATAGATGGTTGATTTGGGAAATAATCGACTTATATCCCATTTGTTTTCCAAAGCAAACTTGGTTGGGTCTTGATAAATACGATCTATAGTTTCTTCTAAATCATCCTCTTTTCCTTTGTTATCTATAGGTTCATGAATGGGTTCATGAATAGGTTCGATAATCACAATGAATAATGAATTTTTAAGTGGGCAAAAGCCATAAAGATTTGCGGATAGTTCTAATATTTTGCGAATGTATGGAATTTCTTCTTCTGTTGCTCAGATAATCTAACAATTCTTCTATATCATCAGAAGATTTTTGAAAGTATTGAAAAGAACCATCTTCACGACATTTAGAACCATAATGTTCCACCATTTGGAAATATGTCATGTCATTTGATGTTCTCTTTACAAAAACATTTTTGGTCCATTCATAAAAGTCAGATGGATCCAACTTGATAGTTAACTGCATGTCACTCTTTTGACTATCAGGAAAAGTGTTTTGAACCCATGTCTCAAAAAGACTTGCTTCCATGCATAAGGAATCCATTTTTGTTTTGATCTTAAAATTATAACATACCGGAACCTTTTAACCCTTTATTTTAAAGGGTGGATGGCCTTCTGTTCAGAGAACCCATTCATGGTGTCTCCAGGGGCTTTTAAGAGCCCCTGGGACGTTAGAAGGTTAACCCGTTCCATTGAACTTGAAACAACTTCTTTCTTGTATAACAAATTGGTGTCTACAGAAACATCTTTGATGAAATCAAAAGATTTTAGAAGGTTAAGATATAGATTTATTTCATGTTTTTATGATTGAAGATACTAAGAATTATACTTGGAGGGATTTTGAGAATCCCTCCAAGAAAATTTCAAACTAAAAAAACCATTTTATAAAAAATATTTTCTTCATCTTGCCATTGGAAAATTGGTTTGGAAATAAAAAATAAATATTTTGGATTTTGAGTTTATGAAAAACCTATGGAGGGATGTCAATTGATCCCTCCAAGACATTTATTTAATGCCTTGAAAGTGATGGTTTTTCGAAAACCCTCGATTAGTGAATCCCTCCAAAATGTTATGTACCATAGAATATCCAGTTATTCCATGTTTATTTGTATTTTGTATGTGTATGATAATTTGAGTCGCGCTTTGATTCTTAAAATGTTTATGATAAAATATAATGTAAAATGAGTCAACGTAAGAAATCACGTAAGAGACGACGTGATTGTATATTTGATCACAATGATTTACCATCATTCTTAAATGGAGTTTGTGATTGTGAGATTGAGGATGAAGATGAGGGGGATGATGTTTTAATCCCAAAAGTTATGAGAGATCAATCAACTCAAACTGATAATTGTTATACTAATACATCTATACTAAAGAAATATAATAACCAACCAGATATACCAAACTCAATCAACGAATTTATATTAAAAGATATTGAATTATATAATATGCATAAAAAGGTAAAGGAACTTCAAATATCTCATCAAAATAAATATTGTGATGGTTATCGTATTATTAATAACACTAATTCTTGTAGAGAAGCCCAACATATATGGTGGTTATTCATGATAAAGGATTATAACGAAAAAAATAACATTGATCACTTTCTATTATACTTTTCAAATCAATGGGTATATCAGTGTGAAGTTGAAGAATGTTCTGAGAATAAGTACATCATTGGTGTATTCCAGACAGATACAACCAAACATAAGAATGGTCTTCGTTGGAATGATATAAAACGTTTTGAACCAGCGATATTTCATTGGTTTCATCACATTAAAGATAAGAAAGCTGCTATAAATTTCTGTCAGAAATCATATAATAGAATAAGTGGTCCATTTGCACATAATTTAACAATAAAAACAATTTTATAATTATTTCCGAACATGTCATGTCATTTATGTTATGAAGTTAAATAATAGACAAAAAAATGTCAGATCCATTCTTATATGTTCCTATGTTGAATGATGAAAAGTTTCTTGCCTTTGTAGAAAAGATTGGGTTTTCATTACCAAAGATTCAATTTGATCAAGAAACGTTTGATACATATTTGAATGGTAATGAAACGGATGAGTTCATTGAATATTTGAAAAAGAAACGTGATGAAATTCCAACATGGGATCCTTTTACTTTTCGAAAGTATCAAAAAACCTATTTCCAGGATAAGCAGGATGCCCATATCAGTTTAGATTTATTGAATCTCTTTACTGTATCATTAAATCCATACAATATGATACGATTCTTGGGACCTCTATTGGATGATGTCGATGAAGAAACTACCATTTCTTGTATGTTGGAGAAGCTACGTGATACAAAAGTAACAACTTTCACTGTGGATGGTACAAAGCAATGTGATTTAGTTTTAGCGTATCTATTATATATTCGTTCTTCTATCAATAATCCTATCAATGAAGAAGAAGAGCCACTCAAGATATTATTGACTGAAAAGTGCGATAAAGAACGATATGTCAAACTTCCAAATGTTATTCTGGAAGATAAACCAAAAGAAGTGATCGATGATGAAGATGAAATGTTTGATTCGATGGAAATGATTCTTTCAAGTCATCGAATGACACTGGAAGAACGAAAAGAGTATATGGATGCTTGGAATAAACTTTTGGAAGTCACTCGAAAGATTAATCGTCGTCTTCTATCTGAACAAAAAGTGAACTACTTTGATGCAAATTATCAAAAAATGATTGAATTATCCAGAAGATTTTTTAATTAACCTTCTAATGTCCCATCCGTTCCAATGGAACGGGTTAATTGGTTTGTAACCATGGATAGAAAAGTGAATAATAAACATAAAAATAAAATGATTCATAGTCATCATTATGTTGATTTATGGAAAAGTCCATATCATCAGGTATCATGGTCTGGTTTTTTGAATGATGATAAAGACAATCAACAAGCAAGAAAGAGACATTGGTTATGGACTTTAACCAGTTATTATGGTATTATTGGAGTTGATGGAATACTTTATACTTCACGACTTATACATGAAGAAAATGAAGAAGTTGTTTTAGATACGAATGTAATGGTCACTGAAATGAGATTAGGGCATACATATGAAGAATTATTAGAGAATTGTTATGATAAGGAAGAATTTAGGTCACAAGTTATCGATTTGTGGCATCATGAATTCATACCTGAAAATAATTCTACCAAACGTAGTCATATTGCTCAAGTGAGTGCATTGATTTATCATTTATCCAAATTTTTAATGAGTAAAGTTATTACACCATCAGATGAAGATATAAACGTATTTGGATTTGATCTGAAATGGAAACATGATGAAAAGAAATTGGAAATGGTGGATGACAATATGCCTGATCGAAAATGTTTTTTACAATGTATGAATAATAATCATAACAATACTTTTATGTTTACAAATGAAGTCAAACTATGTTCTAGTCTATGTAATCAATCAGGTTTCGGATTTCGATTTTTTATTCGCATGATTATTGGTGAATTCTATTGTATGAAATACTTTGGATGTAATTTAGATGCTGATTATCTTGATGAATTCGTAGATGCCTTAGTTAACAAGTATCATCCTCTTATCTATTCTATTCGTCATTGTATCGCACCTTTACATCCTTATATTGTAAAAGATATATGGGAAGTCATTGCAACCTATAGTATTGAAAACACTTTATAGATGAAATCTTCGGAAACCCACATGACAACAGACTGTGGAAGGAATCGTTTCGAGCATAGGTTCTAAAACGTAATCTATGACAAAGCTAAAGGCGTCTTGACAGAGTCCCAACTGATCCAAGCATTCATTGAATTGATTAATAAATTTGTTTTGTTGCAAGACTTGAATTTGATAAAGTATTTCATGATGAGTCCTTCGTTTTGGTCTTTGCAGTACTGCTATCAATTCATTCATTGCTCTATGCCAGCAATGACCAAGCTTGTCTGTAAAAAGGATTTCTGCCAATTGGTTAAATTGATTTGTTTCGAAAAGATGTTTTGTGTTTCTCTTTTTGACCACTTTTTCTGAAAGGCTTTCCGTTGAATCGATTCTTGGTTTCTTTCTTATGGGTTCTTCATCCTCCTCATCATCACTCAATGGGTTATTGTGGGTGATCATAAGAAGTCCTTGATTACCACCAATAATGGAAACAGTTGATCCACCAAGAGTTTCAATAGCATTGATGTGGGTATGGTATCTCTTGGTTATTGCTTGACACGAGTGATCAGGATAGCGAAAACTGTAGTTATACAATTGAGATAAGATATCCTGTAGAATGACTTGCCTTTCCTTTACTCGTTGTTTTAGGTTACTCAATTTCTCGTATGATGTAATAGCCTCCTTCATTTCTGAAACAAGAATTCCACAAACCATATAGTAACTTCCATTTCGTTCTTCTTCCTTGTCATTATGTCTCTTGATATAAGCTTTAGTTTCTTCGTCGTCACACGAGTCATATTGCAAATCATAATGGTTATCTTCCACTTCTGGTATATCATGATACTTCACATCTTCGTGTACTGGTTTGTGGATTTCGACCCAATTACATTTTTCTTCTCCGACACTATGTTCATTATCTGAAAATTCTGCAATTACTGTTCGAAAAGATCTGATGAAATCTTGTTTCTTGGTCCATTTGTTGATGATTGGTGACAAATGTTGAAATAGTAATATTTGAATCCTCCTTGCAATACATTCAGTTGATAATTGTTTTGCTTTGTCACCATTCATACCACTGATATCTTGGAATATTGTACATGATGTCAAGTACCATTTCAACGATTCGAAATCCTTAATTGCTCTCAATAATCCATCGGATTGATCTAGGAGAAACTCCAGTTGTTGCATGACTAACTGGTTCTGATTCTGAAATTATGAAAAGCGTTGGAAAATTGAAAAATAAAAAAAAAATAAACTTTTTCAATTCCTAAACACTTTTTCTATTCCACAGACAGATAATAAAGTGAGAAAAGAATCTATTATACAATACAGACAGATTACTATTTATTATAGATACAAATAGATTTCCATAAATTTGGATATGTTTTTTCTGACATTATAGATAGACGCCAAGCGTAAAAGGTTAATTGAGTTTTATTACACCTTCTTCTTGTTCTTCTCGTCCCTCTTCAAGTGGGTTTTGATAAGTGTTGAAATATTCTTCAGAAAAAGGAGCTGAAGACACATCAAAAGGCGCTGAAGGTACATTATTTGTTTGGGATGGTATATCATTGGTTTTGGATTGTGAAAAAGAGTCCATATGACCTTTATGGTTAGATGTTAACGAAGAGTCCATATGACCTTTATGGTTAGATGTTAACGAAGAGTCCATATGACCTTTATGGTTAGATGTCAACGAAGAATCCATAGAACCTTCAGGGTCATTTTTATGTTTGAATATGAAGGAACGTTTAATTACAAAATTATATACACGAGGTAACCCCAATTGAATCATGAATAGCATCATAACTCCATAGAAAAACCAAAAGATATTTGCTCCAGAAAATCCATCATCGTTCAAATCAAGATACAATGATCTTTCTGGTCCTAACCCGGCATGGGATTTGGTATAATAACAGTGTTGTGTATTCACGTATTTGGTGACATCGTCAACGACATCTTCCAGTGATATACACTTATTTTCCTTTGAATAAGTTCGTTGTAATAAAATAGATGAATCAGTCGATGGTGATGATATTACAATAGAAAAAACTTTTCGACATACAAACTTGACTCGACATTCAGTCAAACGATTGGGGGAGTCGACAGCAAGGTCCTATATTTCCATTCTTGACCACGGTTGAGCATTCTTTATAATTGCAAGTAGAATTGCAATGACAATCAAAGATATAATATGATAATGTTGGAGTTGAGGAATTGGTTATGTTTCTAATGAGACAATCCGCTGAATAGTCTAACTGACTTATAGGAATCAACAGTAACAAAAAGAGACCCACAGCCGTAAATAATACATGTCCTATTATTTTACGCATATTTGTTAATTACAACATTAAAAAGCAAATTTGAGTACATCGGAATATCAAGCGCAGATTATCCATGAGTCTATATATTATACAACACAAATAGATTGTTATTTCCATCATATTTATTTAGATCAGACGGATATCCATATATTTGGATAATTTGTTATATTTAATTCCAGAGAATTATAAGCTACTAATGAAGAAAAAACATAATATTTTAAGGTGTCTCTAGAAGGTTAATATTAAAATTTTCAATTTTCTATAATGTGATTGTAATATTGGTCAACATTACTCGAAATGTCTGATAATCGAGGTGTTAAACGAAACTTGCCAGAAGTAACTACTGAGGCAGTCTCCATATCACCACATGATAAGAGGCCAAGAACTAATCATTCTCAAGATATCGTTTATTGTTGTGGTAAACAAACTACAATGATCCTTGAAGAATTGGAGCAATTCTCTGGAGCTACGATTGGGTTTTCTGATACTGAACAAAACCATAATGCGGAGACCAATCGAAGGGTCTCAAACTCCATATTCAACAATGTCCCTTGCTCAACTTTTGAAGATGTATCTATATTGGATGAATTGATACATCATCCTCCTATTGTCGAAGTCGTTGAGAAATGTGGCTTTAGCAAGTTCAAAGTTGGTGTGGATACCAAGGTAGTTCAACAATTTTTGGACAAGTCTGATAAGAGTGATATGACACTTCTATTGTCAACCCTTGAGGATATGGAACATCAACAACATGTGGTGAATTTGCGCAAGTTTCAAACCTACATGGCCGATATTCCATTGACGGTTGATTCCCGTAAGAAGATGATTGAATGGCAACTAGGTTTGGACTGCTTTGTTAAGCCTTTTCCAAAGTTTTTGAGTTTTGATCAAGTTCTTGGATGTTTTGGTAAGGAGAATGTAACATCCGAAGCAATTCTCATACATTTGAACAATACCTCAACATTCTCCAATGGTATTGAACATGTACAAGCCATTATTTCTTTGGTGATTGAGGCATTGAATATATTCAAACCTGAAAGCGTGGCAAACGGTTTATTGAATTTCGTCGAGTTCCTGTATCATGGTACTTCTTTGCGAACAGCATCTATCAGTGAAAAAGTGGATTACCTTTTGGAATGGGATTGTCAGTTTGAGCTTGGTGGAAACCCACTCATACCCACAGTGTTATTCATCGATGGTAGTATAGTTGGCGATTGGATTATTGCATTATTGATCTGCTTTCAAGAACCAAATCGACATTTGTATGACAATGAATCAAGCATTGTGTTTTCACTCTCTCCATCTGATGTTAACAACGTGAAGGAGAAGATCCATCCGTACACAAACCTTGTTACTGAATGGGGATTCAAGTCATTCCAATTCTTTGTGGATCATGCTTTGGATGAAGCCATGTGATGCGTCCTATTTTCATAAATACTCAAAAGATTTATAAACCAGAACCTCTTTTGAGTCTATAAGCCAATTAATGCACTAAAAGAAATAGAGAAAAATGATCGAGTTTGGTAAGCTTTCTCCAGTGGGTACTGTATGTGAGGGTAACGTAGTGATTAAATTGGAACATATGATGAGTCCAGAGAATTACAAATTATTAGTAGCATTATTTAATGGTGAAGATGTTTTTTATCATCGAGAACCTAGATATCCCTTTTGTTGAGGCTTATTTAGATCCATCAAGTTACAAGGCGTTTCATAGATTAGTGCAAAATGATTGTACCCAATTTCCCAATTATGATATGGAAAAACTAGACTTTTGTAAAGAAGCTGCTATAGAGAATCATTTTTCAACGTTGAAAAAAGCTCATGAGCTTGGGTTTCACTTACATCATGATATAGTATCATTAGTCCTAAAGAATAGTCGTAATAAGGATATAATACAATATATTCTTGAGCAAGGGTGTGATGTATCATGTAGTCTAGAGAAAGTAACTATTTGTAATGATGTGGATATCCTCCGTTTATTATATCCCCATTTGCATTGTAAAGAAGTAACATTACAATGTCTTTGTAACGCAGCTGAACAAGATAATATTTCCATGCTTGAATTTCTGTCCCCCTTAGTAAAGAAGGATATACAACTATATCTCAATGAATTCATTGGATTGTCTATTTTATCAACCCAGACCTTTACATTCCTTCGTACACATCACAAGAATTTATTTCGAAAAGGAGATTATGATTTTGTTTTGTGGAATGCCATTAGATTCAACAATATTGAATTAATGCAATTAGTGTTAGATCATATGGAAGAAGACATTGATCCAAAACGTTTTGAGGATGCAAACGACTTGGAAGTAATTAAATATATCATGGAAAACATATTGTGGAAACCTCATGAATATAGTTATCTGTTGTGTAGGTATAGCAACACAACATTGGAAATTGTCAAGTATATGTTATCGTTCAAATACATAGATAAGGATGGATATGTAACACAAGAAATAACGACTCAAAAGGTTATACTAGATAACAATGTTTGGTGTTCACTCGCCGAGTGTAAAGATGCTTTAGAACTGTTCACCTTTTTAGAAGACAATGATGAGCAACATTTCAGATTTAATGGTCAAGTCATGTTATCAGCTATCAATAATAATCGGTTAGACTTGGTCAAGTTCTTATATAAAAAGAAATGTCCATGGCCTGACAAACAAAATGATGCTGCCAAACGTAACTATTATTCTCTTCTCAAATTTATTCATGAACATGGATGTCCTTGTGATGGATCATGCCATAAGTATTATCATGCCAATCGAATACCCTTTTGTTCATAAATATCAGCTGAGTTTTTTGAATCAATGCTAGAAAGTCAAAACAAATAAAAAGCTTTATGAGTTATCTTGAGTTGTCAGAAACGTTAAAAACAAGAAAAGTTAAATTTATCATTTGTAGAGATGATAAATTAATTATTCGATTTGGAGTCAAAAATAATCCAATTGAATATACATTGAATGTAAAACAGGCCTATAGTTTGATAGCAGAACTAGCATTAATTCAAAAGAATAAAGTCAGACAAATTAATAACATGTTGATTTTAACTACAGCATCAACACATTTGGAAAGAAAAATTCTCAGGAACATAAATAAACCAATCAAACCAACGAATAAAACAAGTATTTGGTCTAAATTGTATTCATGTATTACGCATTCTAATAAAAGAGTGAAGGGTAACGATAATGAAGTTTATTTTTCATAAATCAAGTTAACACAGAAATAACACAAATCAAGTTAACATTTCTTTATTGAAACGAATAGGGCTTCAGGGTTAGTTCATATGAAGTAGAGCCATGGCCTTTACCATTCAAGACTCTACATCGTTTCGACATGATTTGGTAAAACAAAGAATTTCTGAAATGACATGTTTTATTGGAGACGAATCTTGGATATGTGTTGACCCCTTTTTTTGGGTTGAACACCCTAATAACAATGCGAACAATCATGTTCAAGTTGGGGAACCATTCTACTTTAAGAAATTTATAGCAGTTACATTTAATTATATTGTTTTGGTCATGTGTATTCTTTCTCCATTTGTCATGTTAGGATATGTTGCAGCCAAAGGGTAGCAACTGATACGTTTTATTGAACCTATCATGGATTTTCGAATAATAAAAAATCTCTTATTGATCTTATCTAAAATGGAAGTGCAAAGAAATAGTTTTGAGGACAATCATCAATGATTAGAATCAAACCGTCAGGTCTCCATAAACCTTTACAAATCTTTTTAAATTCTTGAAAGTCTTTTGGAACTGAAGATGTTGATAGAATACAAATGTATTTAAAAGAGACAATTTCATTTCCTTTGGCATGCCAGAAATGACTTTGAAACCAATTTCTTCTGTTGGAGTATATTTTGCAAATTCCTTCTGATGTAATTCGTTGCTCTTTTGCTGTCTTGCTAAAAATAGTAAAACGTGAATCTTGGTATTCGATATAAAAATGATTTGTGGTGGATCGAATACAAACTTCTTTACAAGGAACTAAACTTTTTAGCAAAACAGGAAACTTTTCAGATGGATTATTAAAAATGACAGAAAAGTATTTGAATGAATATGAACAGATACTTTTGGGAGATATTGGTGGTTGATCAGAAAAGAAGGTTTTAGCCCACGCTGAAACATCTGGAGTTTCAGTTTCAAACAATCTAGTCTCGTTATCATATGATAATAGATACATAGTTTCTTCACCTGATATACTTGTCATTTTCTTATAAATCCTTTTATAGTTATGAAACATGGGATCGATACACCTTTTGATAATCACAAAAATTTCCGGATGTGAGACGCAGAATCTAAGACGCAAGAACTAGTTTGTATAAAAAGCAAATAACTAAAGATGAATAACGATGTGTCTTGGTTACTTCAAAAGGGGAAAGAGGTTCATTATTCTGAGAAACCTGTCAAATCCATTATGGCATTATTTATCAAACATGTAGACGATTCGGGTTCGTCCACACAAGACACGTCGTCAAAACAGGATGTGGATCGTATCAATTCATTTTTGGGCGATCGATTGAATATAACTACCCACATAAATGGAAATATACAAGAAGTGAGCTTTATTCGCAAGTCCATTCATTCGCCTCATTGGTATACACAATCAACCTATCATGAAAAGATGTTGTTTCAAATTGTCAAGACCTTTTTTGAGGAATACAATCTTCAAATCGAATCGTATGGATGTCAGGTCGAATTCTTTCTCTCCATACCAAATGAGTTTCAGTTCATTCATCGAATGCCCAAGGCAAAACCCTCTGAAGTTGTCATCCCTCTTCACGAATAGATCATAAATAAAACTTAACTTGTAATTTTTTCAATTTTCTATTTGTAGATGAGTAACGCTTAGATTAGAATCCCAACCCCCCCATAGCTACCAACGCAAGTCCTCTGTTGCGTTGGTATGATAGCATCGAAATGGACCAGCTACCAGCAATTTCTCAAAATTCCAGGACTTTAGCACCAGTCGAGTCTTTGAATGTTCTTAGATGTATGTCGTCGGATGAAATTTACGAAATGATCATCAACATGGGTCCTGAGCAATTACTAGAAAAGCGATATCAATTTGTTGACTCAAGCTTAAATGTACTCCACGCTTTGATTATGAGAGACACCGTAGGGTTTAATATGTCATTTTGCTCAAGGGCTGATACATTAGCACTATCCGAAGCCATTACTTATGTTGCTCGAATCGTTCCTGCGTTGATCGATGAAGACGTGTTACGTTGTTCTGCTAGTTACCACGACGCAGCCTTCAAAACTTTTTTCCACATAAGCCGTCCTAGTGCTACAGTTTGCAACAATGTGCTACATGAAAGCGCCTCAAACATTCCCGGTCCATTTGTAATTCAAATGCTGTTGGATGGTAATGATTTATACATGGCTTTGTTTCATTACATTTCATACAGGTGGCGCTGACGTTAATTACATCAACAAATCCAGATATACTCTGTTGGTATCCTCACTCTCATCAAGTACGGGTTCAGAAGTGGGGAAAGTGAAATATTTATTGGCACGAAAGGCCGATCCCAACATCAAAACTCCACGTGGAACTGCATTGCAACAAGTTTTGGAGTGGAAAGGATGCATTCCTGCACTTAGACAAGAGATGGTCAAAATACTTCTCGAAGCCAAGGCAGAGGTTTGTCTGTAATAACATAAAATCCGTGTGTTATTATAGAAGATTTACTGCTGCAAAGGGTTAACTGTAATAACATCAAAATTCATAACCTTCCAATTGTTTTAACCATTATTCACAGATCAATGCTCCTGAAATGTACGGCTTCATTTGGTCTGGGATGGACATGCCTCAAGACGAAGCTACTTCAAGGTTGCGTCGTTATGATGCCATTCAAGGAGCTCGAACTGCCGGAAAACCAGTGAGCAAAGAACTCATCAGGGAGAATGACATTATCGATTTGCAATCCATTTCTACCATCATCTACTATGTCAAGACTCTCTGCAAATCAACGCCAGGAGCGACTCTCTCCATGTCAATGTCAAAAGCAACTTCCTCCACATCGACACCAAAGGCGACTCTCTTCACATCTATTTTAAAGGAGACTCTCTCCATGTCGACACCGAAGGCGACAATTCAAGGCAGAACAGATGGTTTCTTCAAACTCAATACCATAGATTTGTATGCCTACATTCTGAGCTTCTTGGTTCCAAAGGGAAAGTTAAATGGCGAAGCCGTTGACATCTTCAAATTGATGAACATTAACTTTCAAAGTTCCGATTCAGTCGGAGACACAAATACAACTCAAGCTGGTTCAAGCAAAAAGAAAAGGGCAAGGGCAAATGTGTCTGGTTCAAGCACAAAGAAAAGAGCAAGTGATATGTCTGGTTCAAGCAAACAGAGAGGAAATAAATGAGTCACACAATCTAAAACTAAAGCTACATAAATATATAAATGAAGCTCTATAACTTGAAAAAGAAATACAGAAACGAATGAATATATTCATGAAACTTTAACCTTTTGAATTTTCAATCACATGAAATGGTCACAACATCATGCATAGCAGTCACGTCCCAGGGTCTCTTAAAAGCCCCTGGAGACAGAAGATGTCAATAAATAAGATAATTGGATACGACATTTTATTAAATAAAATAATATCTATCTTTAGAAAAAAAGAGAAATGATTGGTATCAGTGTAATTATCGCTATTGTTGCATTCACTCTTGTTACTGCTGTGGTTATCACAGTTGCAGTTAGAAAATACAAGGCTAATCATAAGGTAACAACCAGAAAGGAATCTAATCATAAGGTAACAGCCAGAAAGGAATCTAATCATAAAGAAACCACTAGAAAGGAATCTAATCATAAGGTAACAGCCAGAAAGGAATCTAATCATAAGGAAACCACTAAAAAGGAATCTATTCATGAGGAAACCACTAAAAAGGAATCCAACATAGACACTAAACAAAAAGCTAATCATACGATAACTGATCCATTGGGTACTCAGATTACATATGATATCCCAGGTGACGAGGAGCTTATGTGGTATACTTTACCAGACGATGTATCTGAAATTGATCATAACGATCCTATATATCACCAACAAGAATGTTCGATAATCACTCCAGAAGGGATTAGAGTAACGTATAAATTTTCGAAAGATTTGAAAAAGAAATGGTCTGAATTGCAACCTTATGCTACTAACATACCAACCTCACCTTATTTATATTTAAGAGATACATTTTCTTTACCAAATCAATCTCCTGCCTATTATGATATTTTTTCTCCAGTGTACAATAAACCTATTCACGCCCAATATTGGTGTACTGATATCATTGGATATTATGAACCTGGTGCTCTTGAAGGGGTTCTTGGAATGCATCGATATTCACAATACGGGGCCTATCGTCTTGAAGTGAGAAAATTCTTAGGTATACCTAACAATGATGATATGATTCGTTGTGCTTATATTGATTACTTTAAGAATAGTGTCGTTAATTTGCAAACAGTTGTATATAATCAGAATTCAGGTAATATAAAAGCCATTCAGGTGTTTGAGTTTTCTAATCTGAATGATTATGGTAATTATGTGAGTGATTGTATGAATGACCAAACCTATAAACATTGTTTCTTCCAGTTTTTGAGCACTATGCATATATTCCAACCAACAGTATCCTCTGATTATTGGGAGGATAATCCAAGAAATCATTGTGAAAGACTTGCAGCCATTGCTTCCATTTATAAAGAATCGTATAATGCACCATTCCTCAATAGTGAATTTATATCCAAAGGATTAAAAGATACATTTAAGACGAGTCCATGTTGTTATGAACGAACAGAGGAAGCAAAACAATTAAGACATGTTGTGAATGTCGAGCAAAGAAACTATCCACCACTATTAGCAGATAATATTCGACAATTTACACCAGAAATATTATCAACACTACACGAATGGCTCAAGCATATTTTTTGCTTTGTACAACCCAATGTTTCTGTTGACTATCGCTTTGCAGGAGAACAAGAACTAATCAGAACCCCACTTGCGAATGCCAATCGTATTCATTTGATTCATACTGTATATCATCCTTATGATCTATTGTTTATCTACACTGGATACTTATGGTCCATTCGTCATGCTATGCTATCTAAGAAGGATAACTTATTTATCATATTTCCTACACATGATGAAATGGATCAAGATCTTCATTTGCAATGCATAAGGCAAGCCTTTATGACTTTAGGACAACCTAATCTAACCATTCGTGTTATTTCTCAAAGGATATAAGTTCCGATATTATTTTTAGTATTCAAACCAATATAACAAAAGATGGTCTTTTTTATCATCATCGATGATCTATCACTGGAGTTTGGTGATGATTCACCACTTGCGGTAAAGTGCGAAGATTCTTCCATTACATTAAACGATTTAATTACTAAAAAGCAAATACATTTATTAACCGAGTTGTTTCGTGGATCTTTTGTTTTTATTCAAAACCAAAAAGATGATCTTATATATTTGGATAAGTATCTAAATGTTCCATTGGTGGAAGCATTTTTTGATACAACTAGTTATGATGCTTTTCATCGTTTAGTAGAGAATGGCTGTACTCAATTTCCAGAATATGATATTGAAAAGAGTTTATTCTGTAAAGAAGCAGCAGAACGAAATCATTTAGCTTGTTTGAAGAAAGCGTATGAGATGGGATTCTTTTTTAGTCCAAATGTACTTGTGTCTGCTGTAATGAATCAGAACTTGGAAATGATTCATTATTTCTTTTTCAACAATGGATATTTCGAAGAAGCTGCTGAGGTTACTTTATTATATCATGAATGCGCCAAGTATCATAATTGGGAAATGTTAAAAATATTATTTTCATACCGGGAAGGTAGATTACCCTATTCATGTGCATTTAATGCCGCTTTGGATAACAATCTAGAGATTCTTCAATTGATTTATGATAACGATGGATCCATAAAAGATGATGGAAGTGATATTTTTAATGGATATGGAGA
>Ga0214923_10003908_pt1 | contig 18444 bp, 13 predicted proteins | sample LL1510_MetaG_FD_177993 | JGI IMG/M metagenome (GOLD analysis project Ga0214923, IMG submission 177993) | Freshwater microbial communities from Lake Lanier, Atlanta, Georgia, United States - LL-1510 | ecosystem: Environmental > Aquatic > Freshwater > Lake | place: USA: Georgia | collected... | reverse complement strand
TTCATTATCTAGTTTTATACGTTTACTTTTAGATAAATTCCAACATTTACGATGATAAGGAATACCTTCTAAAGATACAAATAGAAATGTATTTGTAGAATTCTTTATTATATCCTCATTACATATTGCACATATAGCTGTTGCATAAGTTGCATTAAGTAATATAAGCATTGATTCATTATGATCATAATTATATAATTGATTAATTATACTATCACATAAACCTAAACAATTACTATGCCATAAATGACCACATTGTGTATAAATCATTTGTTCATTTTCAAATTTTAGTATACATCCTGCACATGTTGCATCTAATTTTGAAAAATTAAGTTTAGATAATTTATATAATTTATTAATAGATGTATAACATAAAGGACACGTATAACATGCTGACGGTGTATTATTAGAAAGCATTTGAAATATCTTGAGCCAAAATGGCTACGGTGGTTTAGTAAAATAATAATAAAAAAATAAAAAATTGATTTATCAATTTTTTTATTTTTTTATTATTATTTTACTAAACCATCCCTAATGAAAATATTTTAAATAAATAAAAAAAATAAATAACTTTGTTATTTATTTTTTTTATTTATTTAAAATATTTTCATTACGGTAAAATTTATATTTAAAATAAAAAATAAAAAATTGATTTATCAATTTTTTATTTTTTATTTTAAATGAACGAAGTTCCCAATTTTATTCCAAGTTAAAAAAAATAAAAATAAACAAAGTTCCATAAAATATATATATTTTTTATTTTTTTAATTTCCTCAATTTAGTAAAATAATAATAAAAATAAACAAATTTTTAAAAAATTGATTTATCAATTATTATATTTAAGCATGTTTATTATCTTATGTTTTATTTACTGTTTATTATCAGTTTATTTAAAATTTACAGATTTATTATTATTTTCAGATAAATTATAAAAATTTCAGAAAAATTATAAAAAATTTATAAATCTTTAATTATTACATCCCCCATAGAAATTATACAAAATTTAAAAAAAAATAAAATAAGTTAACGAAGTTCCCAAAATATTTTAATTTATGGTTCAAAAAATTATTTTATAATTTCTCTGAAAATAGCAATAAAAACATCATTAATGAATATTATAAATGTTGTTTAATACTATTAGACAATTTAAAATAATTTATATTATGAAATTCAGAAAGTTTATATGTTTTTTCATTTACAAAAATTAAATCATGATAATAATCATAATTATTTAAAACTTCTATAGTTTGTTGTATTATATTATCATAAGAAGACCAAATTATATAATCATGATAGGGTATTGATTCCGATAATGGTGAATTTTCACATATTGTAATAATACCACATTCTAATGCAGGTAATACTCTTAACTCTTCAAATGTATGATGTTCTGATGTTTGATGTATATTTATCATAATTTTAGTATTTTTATATAAAATTTGTAAATCATCTTTATTAAAACAATTATTAACATTTATATGAGGTAATTTTAAATTATATATATTAGATAATAAAGTAGCACGTCGGGGTTGTGATGTATCTATGAAAGTGGTTAAAATTGGTATATGTCTATTATCTTTAATAAAATATGTATCATAAATAGAAGAACTTATATAAATATATTTTTTAGAAAAATTATTAAATAATTCGCAAGTATTAGCATTAATAATATTCGGAATACTATAATCTATAACTATATTAGATTCATTTAATTCTTCATATTCTTCTATTCTTACTAAATATTTATTATTATCTTCATCCTCAACCTCACCGTAAGGAGTATCTACAGAAGTATCTCTACCATCTTTTTTGACAAGTGTATGTGTATAATTTATATTAATTTTTATTGTTTTATTGGTATTCATGAAATTATAATTATTATTACATAATGTAATATTTATAATTATTGTTGGATTATCATAAATAAATTTCTTAATATGTTCTACTATCATATCATAATAAAATTTTTTATTATAATTATCATTATAATAAAAATATATATGTTTATATTTTAATAATATAATTATATAATAATTATTATGTGTAATTTTTAAATATAAAATATATTATGTATTTAAAATTCTAAATATATATTATTATTTTCAAATTTTTTTAATTTATCTAAAAATAGTAATAAATTAAAGATATGTTTATTATAATTATGATAATAAATATATATAAGAAGTTCCTAATCATAATATATAATAATAAATATGTTTAATAATAAATATATTCTATAAATAAAAATTATAAATATAATTTTTATCAAATTATATTAAATATATTTATATATCATTTCTTTAATTTTTATATTATGGAAACTATCAAATGTATTAATAATAATATTTTGATTATAAATAGTAAAATATTTTTTTACTAATTTGTTTTTATATAATAATGAATTAAAATTATATTTATTATTATTATAATTTTTGATATAATAATAATAATTATTTATTTTTTGAAAATATTTATTTATATCTGATTTTTCTAAAAATAAAAATATATTATAAAATATATTTTTATTTGTTTTATTGATATAAATATATATTAATGCTATTATATAATATTTTATAAGTTTATAATAATATATTTATAATACTAATATTATTTAGTTGATTATTATATATATTTAGTATTTGCAATAGATTTATAATTTTAAAATTATAGGTTCTTTGAAAAATAAACGAAGTTCCCATTATATTTATTTTAGGTTGAATAATATTATTATCAAATTGGTAATTATGATTAATATTATTAGATAATTTATATGTTAATGGATTTATTTTATTTATTATATCTTATTATCTTTATTAATTAATATTTTAATAGATTTATTATCTATTTCTTTCTTTAATTCTAATAATAAATTATTAATTTCAATATATTCTTTATATTTTATATTAAAATTAGTTATGTTTGCTTGTATAATCATATTAATAACTATATGTATAAATTATTAATTATTATATCTTTTTTTACTACAGGACATTTTAATCACACGATTTATAATTATTCTTTATAAAATTTTGCTTTCTTTCTATATTTCATCTTAATATTTTCTTTTGTTTTAGTTCATAATAATTAAAGTAATTTTTATAAGTTTTTAATTCAATATATTTTATAATTGATTTCTTAATTAAATTATAACTCATTTGTTCATATAACTCTTTAATTGATTAAAAAATTTTTATATTAGATTCATATAAAGTAGAAAAAATTATATGAAACTAATGTTATTTAATTTAGATTCTTATTTTATTTATTAATATAATTTTTGAAATATTATGGGCTTCGTTTATTATTATTTTACTAAACTACATTAGTATATACTCAATAATATATGCAAATATAACTTTGTGTATTACAGATTATACTTTACAAATATCGCGTGTATATATATTATAGCTAGAATGACTAGCCCCGAAAATAAAGTAAACCCTCATAATATTAACGAACTAATAATAAATTTAGCACTATCAAATTATCAAAATATAAATATGCAAAAAGCAATACTAAATATAAAAGCATATATTCAAACGCATATAAATTTACCAAATTTGTTAAATCTTTATAATAAATTATTACTAACTATTAGTGTTTTAGATAATTACAAAAATCGAAGATATATTACAGATGAAAATATTTATGTAAAGCATTATATTAATATTCAAGGAATACCTAGAGTCATTATATTTAAGTTAGCAAATTATAATATTCATTCATTACTTGATATAGAAAATAGAATAGAGCAGTGTTTAGAAGATACAAATAAAATAATAATTGATATAACAAAGCTAAAAAATAATTTACACACTGAAGGACACAACATAAATAAGATATATAAACAGATTTTAAGATTGCAACCTTATATAAAAGAGCTAATTGAAAGATATTATGACATACTATATCCATATTAAACAGCATAATAATACATATTTAGTCTAAGGAACATTTAGACTTATTCATTTTAGTATAAAATTATAATCTTATTTAATTCATAAAAATAAAATTTATAAAATAAACAACAATAATAAATTTTCTGCTGAATAAATAAAGTTTTCATATATTATTATTATTATTTAGATAAAACAGTATCCAATTCAAATTATAATAAAATAAATATAATTAATTAAGTTCTAAAAATTTCTACTAAATAATAAAATTTATTTATAAGACTCAGGAAAAATTATATGAAACTAAAGTTTTGATTAATCATTTTTATATTTAATTTGGATTCTTATTTAATTTATTACCTATAATGATTTATGTAATATCTTAGGTCAATCATGATATATTTAAAAATAATAATAAATATTTAAAATTATGGAACACAATTAACTTTGTTTATTTTAATTTAAAAAAGATCTAATCTATTATAGGAAAAGGAAGCAGAGCTTTATTGCATTTTTTTATAATAATTTATGAAAAATTATCTATAAAAATATTTATTGCTATTTTCAGAGAAATTAAACTGCGTTCCAAAGTTTTTCTGAATTTTTATAATTTATCTAAAAATAGCAATAAATATAAAGTTATAATATATAACTAAAAATACATAATTATAACTATATTTATAATGTTATAAAAAATTAATTAATTATAATAAATATTATAATGAGATTATTATAAAATAATTTATTATATTATGTATTACATATTTGATTACAATTATTATTATTATTACATATAGTAATGTATTACTGGTGCTATATAATTTTTATAAAAAATAATAAAATTAATTAATAATAAATATAATAATAGGTGTGTTGTAAAATAATTTATTATATTATGTACTACATGTTTGATTACATTTATTATTATCACATACGGTATTACATTTAGTAGTTGTTTCGATAGTTTTACCGGTGCTATCTTTATCTTTACATTTATAAATACATTCATTATTATTACATATTTTGGTACAGTCTGAGGTAGTTGTTGTATTTGGGCTGTTTGTTGGTGTTGTTGATGTATATTTTACCAAACGATAAATACCCCAACAAATACCTGCGAGAAAGGCTATTAAAAATATTATTAATCCTAATATTATAAAAATATTCATATATATATATTTATATATATATTTATATATATAAATATAAAAATACAAGAAAAAATATATGGAACTATGATTATTTAATTTATATATAATTTGATTCTTATATATTTTATTAATATAATTTTAAAAATATTATGTTTGATGCTTTAATTATTGATATTTTTAGAAAAATTATAATTTCTATGAAACCGAGAATAATATATTTAAAAATAATAAAAACTATTTTTAGAGAAATTAAACTGCGTTCCAAAAATTGTTAAATTTTTTTTATAATTTTTTTAACAATAAGAATAATAATTTAATTTTATAAAATCTAATCTATTATAAGAAAAGGTGCAGAGCTTTATAGATAATTTTTTATAAAAAAATTTAAATTTAACAAAGTTCCCAAATATTTAATTTTTTATAAACTATAATTTAATAATATATAAGTTGCGGCAATATAAACTAAACATAGTATAATTATGTGTTATCATTAAATATCATTATACATTTAAATTTTTTTTTTTAATTTATTGCAAAAATGTTTAATCTTATAAAACCCCCTCTTTAGAGTATTTTAATAATATTTTATCAATATCATTTATATCATGCACCTTCTTTATATATTACATTTTTTATTTTTAGAGAAATTATAAAAATTTCAGAAAAATTATTTTATAATTTTTATAATTTCTCTGAAAATAACAATAATATAGATATAGTAATTTAATTATAAATATTACTTATTTTTGGTTTCATAATTATAATAATTAGTCTAATAAAAAATATCCTTGTTTAACTTATTACAAAATTATAATCTTAATTTATACAAAACATTTTTATGAAATAAATAACATTATCAAAGTTTTCACATAATAAATGAAGTTAATAAAGCTTTCATATATTGTTATTATTAGTTAGATAAAATAGTATTCTATTCAACTTATTATAAAATAATAATTAGTCTGAAAAAAAAGTATTCTTATTCAATTGATTATAAAATCATAACCTTTTAGAATGCAGTTTAATTTATAAAAAAAATATTTATAAATAAACTTTATTTAGTAGAAACATTAGAACCTTATTATTGTTATTTTCAGAGAAATTATAAAATTTTAAAAAAAAATATGAAATTAATTTAAATCTTAAATAAACAAAGTTAACGAAAGTAATGAAGAACACCATGTTTTAATCACTTAAATAATATTTTTTCCTCAATTTATATATATATATATATATATATATATTATGGAAATTACAAATTTAGATAAATTATTAGAAATATTAAATGACACAGAGATTTATATTAATGAAAAATTAAAAGGACCGATTAATATTATAAAAGATAATATAAAGAAAGAATTAATTAATAATAATAATAATTATTATTATTGTTATTATATAAATTTTTTATTATTATCAAAATATGTTTATAAAATTTTAAATGATACAATTACTAAACAAAATCATACAGGGGGAATAATAATTATAAATTACTTAAATATCATACAAAATATAAAAATAATAGACAAAATAAATATAAATATTATTTAAGTAATATGAAAGGAGGAACTATTATAGATGATGATACATATTATTTATCATATAAATATAAAGAAAATTTAGAGGCATTAAAATTTACTGAAGAAAAATGTACACGAATTAATTATGATGAAGATGATAATGATATTACGAATGATCATGATACCTATAGAAAATGTATAGATATACCATCATATAAACCAATGGAGAAATGGCAAAAATTATATTTGCAAGCTTATTATAAATATTTATTTAATCGTGGTATGCGTAATATTTCAACAGATTCATTTATGAAATTATTAAATAATGATAAAGAAAAATATAATTTATTTTTTTATTATATATTTGTTGAATTAAATTTATGTATAGGGTATTTTATATATACATATAATGAGATTACAAAATCAAAATTATCTAAAGAACATATTTTTTTATTATATAAAGGAGGAAATACTATTAGAACAATTATAGAATTATATTCATCTGAAATAACTAATGATAATATTAAAAAATATTTTATAGATTATTTAAATGAATCTAATGTAAGTGATTGGGATTATAATATTTTTATAGATATTTCTATAATAGATGAACAGTTTATAAAAAAACTAACTTTAGTTTTTACAAAAGCTTTTATACGTATACAAAAAATGATAGAAAAATATATAATGGTCTTTTTACCTGAAAATATATTTAATAATTTAGTGATTGAATGTAATAATCAAATTGAAAAAATTAATAAAACAATAAGAGCATTTATACAAAATAATAATTCTATATATTCTGATATTCATCAAAATATTATAGAAACTATAACTGATTTTAAGTTTATATCAAACACAGATAAACAATTGCAAAGTTATTCAGTTTATGAAGTAAAAGAAACAGAAAACAGACTTGAACCAGATATAAAAAAAATAATATATAAATTACCATTGCAAGGAGAATTAGATAATAAACATAAATATAGTTATTTAGTATATTTAAATGATATATATTATCATACTAAGACAGATATTATAAATTTTAATTTATTTCGTTTAAAATTAAATAATTATATTAACTATAATATTTTATATAAGCACAACAAAAAGACTCATAATTCTTTATGTGGTGTTGAATTAGTTGATTTATCAATATCTTATAATAAAAGTTTAATTTTAAAATTATTAACTAATATTATAAAAACTGAAGATACATATAATATGGATAATTTAAAATATATATCTGTAGATTTACAATTCAACGAAATTATTACAACTGTACAAATACCTTCAATTATATATATGATTTTAGATATAGTATCTATATTATATTATGATTCTTTATTTCCTTGGACTGATAGTAAATATAGAGTACGAATTAAAAGAGTATTAATTTTAGTTTCATTATATTATACTTCAATAACTCAACTTCAACAACAATATATTTCACATGTGCAGAAGGTACCATTATTAAATTTTTCAGAGGGTAAATCAATATATGATAAAATTATTATAATTATTAAACAAATAATAATAGGAATAAATCATTATGAATATAAAGATATAAAAGAAGTTTTAGATAATAAGGATTATAATATAACTATAACAGAAATATATAATCGCTTTAATACATCTTTAGATTTTAATGAAGACCTAAATTGTTTAAGTATAACTAACTTAGATATTAAGAATCCTATATTTAGTATAATTATTAATAATATATTAGAATTAATAATTTATATATATTATATTTGTTTTTATGAGGATACTGAAATAATGAATACGTTTAAATTTAAGGAATATTGTGACAAAAAATTTGAAAAATATCATGCATGTGATAAAAATGATACATGTGATATAAATATAGGAATATATTATAAATTTTCTCAATTAAAAAGTGATTATATATATAGAGAATTTTCAAACTATATTATAGCATTAATAGAATTATTAACTGAATTATCTGATTATGTATCTACTGAATATATTAGTAAACATGAAAATCCAATAGTTTATACTTTATAATTATTTTATTATTGGGTATGTTTAGTATCGCTTTATTTAAAAAATGGACATGTTTAGTATCATCTGTTCGGATTACTGTTTAGTATTAACTTAATTGAAAAATAATAATAAAAAATAATAAATGAAGTTCCAAAATATTTTAATTTATGGTTTACAAAAATATTTTATAATTTCTCTGAAAATAGCAATAAATAAGAATCTAAAATAAAATATAAAATGAATAAACGGAACTTTGTTTAGTTTCATATAATTATTCATCAGTCTTATTAAAATTATTTTTTTAGAAGAATTTTAAATAAATTGTACATTTCATCTAAAAATAGTAATAAATTAAAGATATATTTATAATAATTTATTGAAAATATAAAACTTACTTTATATATATATAGGAAATCTAATTTATTTATAGCAGATAATAATAAATATATCTAATATAAATAAATATGTTTTATAAATAAAAAGTATAAATATAATTTTTATCAAATTATATTAACTATATTTATTTTTCATTTCTTTAATTTTTATATTATGAAAAATATCAAATGTATTAATAATATTATTTTGATTATGAATAGTAAAATGTTGTTTTATTAATTTGTTTTTATGTAATAATGAATCAAAATTATATTTATTATTATTATAATTTTCAATATAATAATAATAATTATTTATTTTTTGAAAATATTTATTTATATCTGAATTTTCTAAAAATGAAAAAATATTATAAAATATATTATTATTTGTTTTATTGATATAAATATATATTAATGCTATTATATAATATTTTATAAGTTTATAATAAGATAATCCTAAATTTATAATGCTAATATTATTTAGTTGATTATTATATATATTTAGTATTTGTTGTGGATTTATAATTTTAAAATTATAGGTTCTTTGAAAAATAACATTATATTTAAATATTATATTTATTTTAGGTTGAATAATATTATTATCAAATTGATAATTATAATTAATATTATTAGATAATTTATATGATAATGGATTTATTTTATTTATTATATCTATACTTTTATCTTTTTTAATTAATATTTTAATAGATTTATTATATATTTCTTTCTTTAATTCTAACAATAAATTATTAATTCTAATATATTCTGTATATTTTATATTAAAATTATTTATGTTTGCTTGTATAATAGACATATTAATAATTATATGTATTAATTATTAATTAATTATTATATCATTTTTTTAAAATTAAATATATTAAAATAAATACATCAAATAATAATTTTTATAATATTATATTAAAAATAAATTAAGACTCATAATTATATTTATTATATAAACAATAAATTTCTAAAATAAATATGTGTAAAAAATAAAAATATAATATATATAACATCCAATACAATATTAAATTTAATAACTTAATTTAAAATAATAATTTATTTTTTAATTACAATAATCTTAAATATATCATGACTAGATTAAATAATTGTTATTGTATTTAAATACTTATATAGAATAATAATATAATTTTATATAATATAAACTAATATAAATTATATTATTAAATAAATATAATAATTATTATTCCAATTATTATTCTAATAATCATTCCAATAATTATATTATTAATTTATTTTATAAATATAATTACTAAAATTATATATATTTTATTATAAAAAAATTATTATTTTTTTATAATAAATCTTAGTAAATATATATGATAAATAAATATGAAAATATGGATTCTAATGATAGCATTATATTATCATATATATCTAAAATGTCATTTGATGAATTATTTAATTTAAATATTAATACATTTAATATTGAATGTTTAATTAATGCGTATAATACAAAAATATTAAATTTAAAAAATAAACATAGTTCCAATAAATTAAAAAATATTTCATTAGTAAAGTATATATATAAATCAAAATTAGAAGATGGAATAAAATATTTAAAATTAAATAATAAATTATCAGATGAAAATTTATTTAATATTTCAAGTCATAATAATTCTAAATTAAAATCTCAATATTTTACAGATAATACACAAAAATCAAATTATTATAAATCATACCAACAAACACAAATCACAAATAATAATGGTAATACATTAGTTGTTAAAAAAAGTGTTAATAATAATAATGGAAAAATTGATGAAACAAATGATGCTTATGTTATAAATAATAAAGGTATAAAAAAACAATTACTATAATAATATATTATTATTTTCAAATAAATAGAAAATAAAAATAAATAATTATGTTATTTATTTTTTTTATTTAATATATTTTGACTAAATAAGATTTAGTAAATTATAATAATAAAATAAATTTTACTTATCTTCATAATACTATTTTAAATATGATTTAAACATATATATTTAACAGTATATTATTGTTATTTTCAGAGAAATTAAACTACGTTTCAAAATAATTGTAAATCTTAAATTATTGCATCATCAGAGAAATTATACAAATTTAAAAAAAAATAAAATAAACTACGTTTCATTCTAAAATATTTTAATTTATAATTTAAAAATTATATTGGAACGTAGTTTAATTTCTTTAAAAATAACAATAAATAAATAAAAAAATAAATAACAAAGTTAGTTATTTTTTTATTTATTTAAAATATTTGAAAATTTTAATAAAATAATAATAAAAAAATAAAAATTGATAAATCTTTTTTTTATTTTTTTATTTTTAAATATAATTTTTATCGTAGCCATTTTGGCTCAAGAATACGAGTGATTATAAATTGTATTACAGATTGTACAGCACAAATATCACTTGTATATATATTATAGCAGGAATGACTAGCACAAAAAACAAAGCTAGAGTAAATCCTCATAATATTAATGAACTAATAGTAAATTTAGCACTATCAAATTATCAAAATATAAATATGCAAAAGGCAATACTAAATATAAAAGCTTATATTCAAACGAATATAAATTTACCAAATTTGTTAAATCTTTATAATAAATTATTACTAACTATTAATATTTTAGATAATTACAAAAATCGAAGATATATTACGGATGAAAACATTTATGTAAAGCATTATATTAATATACAAGGAATATCTAGTATCATTATTTTTAAATTAGAAAATTATAATATTCAATTATTCCATGATATAGAATATAGAATAGAGCAGTGTTTAGAAGATGTAAATAAAATAATAATTGATGTAACAAAGCTGAAAAATAATTTACAAACTGAAGGACACAACATAAATAAGATATATAAACAGATTTTAAGGTTGCAACCTTATATAAAAGAATTAATTGAAAGATATTATGAAATACTATATCCATATTAAACATCATAAAATACATATTATATTTTTTATAAGTAATTATAATAAAAAAATTATTAATTTTATTAATAAAAAATAATAATTATTTATTGTATATATAATATTACTATTTTCAGATAAATTATAAAAATTTCAGAAAAATTAAACTAAACTACGTTCCGTTCCAAAATATTTATTTATAAAAAAATCTTATAAATGCGGACTTTGTTTATTTTTTATAAATAAATATATTATATTATTCAAATTAAATGCCTATTTAGAGAAAATATATAAATTTCAGAAAAATTATACATTATTTTAATTTATGGTTTAAAAAGTATTATATAATTTTTCTAAAATTTATATAATTTCTCTGAAAATAATAATAATTTAATAACTGAAATTCCTACCATTTCATTTATTCTTATTTTTAGACAAATTAAACTACGTTCCAAAATATTTTAATGTATAGTTTAAAAAATTATTTTATAATTTTTTAAACTATAGCATTAATATTTATATACTATTTATTTATAAAACATTATTTAATTAAATAATAAATAAAATATAAGAAATCTAAGATTTAAATTATAAGTTTTTATTTAAAAAATAGTAGTTCTATATATACAGACTGATGAAAAATTATATGTGGAACTAAACAAAGTTCCGTATATTCATTTTTATATTTAATTTGGATTTTTATTTAATTTATTAATAAACGAAGTTACCAATTTTAAATATTATATCTAATAATTTATTTAATATTTTAGATCAAACATGATATATTCAAAAATAATAATAAATATTTTTAATTAAAAAATTATATACATATACATCGGTGTAAGCTGCAGAAAGTAGATTTATGTGTACAATATATATATTATAAAGAAAATTATCTTTATTCAATTTGTGAAGAAATCATAATTTTTTATAATTTATATAAACATATTTATAAAATAAATTTTATTTATTAGGCAAACCTTTTTATGATTTAATTAACTTTGTTTATTTTATAAATAAACATTCTCATGTTATGAATTAAATAAGATTATAAATTAAATTAGGTTCTAAATATTTCAGTAAAATTATAAAGTCATTTTCCAATCTTAAATTAAAATATTTTGGAACCTAGTTTATTTATTTTAAATTTGTATAATTTCTTTGAAGATGCAATAATTTAAATAATTTAAAAATTATAGAAACAGTTTATTTTTTCTAAATTTTTTGGAAAGCAGTTTAATTTCTCTGATAATAACAATAAATTTAAATAGTTTGGAACATAGTTTAAGTTTTTTATAATTTTTCTGAAACAATAAATAATTATTTTTTACTTTATTTAAAAATACAGTAAAAAGGTAACAGTTATTTCATGCACACATATGATACACAAAATAAATGTTCAGACAGACCTGAGTTTTCACTAAAATTTAACTATATTAGTCTGTTTTTCTGTTGCCCGAATGACAGACCTGAATAAATACAGCAAATTAAAAAATATAATTACTAATACTTGACACGCAGGATTTACGCAGCCGTGGAGACTGTGGGCTGGTTTTTTGTATTTGTCAAGCTTTCATGCAGGAGACTTCCTGCGTTGTGTTCTTTTCTTTTCTGAGCACTGACACATCTAAAACTTCGGCTTGGAAAACAGTGAAATTATTTTTTCTGCTCTCTCGTATGCCTGCTTTGCAGCTTCGTATTCTTCAATTGCAGCAGTTCTGTCAAGTGTTGCTTTGTTTAATTTGCATTCATAAGTTGCAACTTCTTGCTTTGCTTTGGTGTATGCATCTTGAGCTTTTTTGGTTGCTTCTTGTGCTGCTTCAACACGCACCTCAACAGATTTAACAAATTGCCGTATTCCGTTGGCGATTCCAGTATGAGGAAATCTACCATGGCTCAAGTCACGTATAGCTCCTTCTGCTCCTCTTAGAAAAAGCTTGACGTCTTTTTCATCATTGCGGAGTTCTTCTAAATATTGCTCTGCGCCAGTTGCTTTTTTGATTGCTTCACTGTGCGCATTAACAATCTTGAGGTACCACTGTTCTACACTTTTTTTATTCTTGTCGGCTTTCGTCAAGTCGTTGGATGCGGCTCTTTCTGTGTATTCTATGATCGGGTCTCGTTCATCCCAGGAGGAAACATTTGCAAGCTCACTGACCAGAATATTGGGGTGACCGTTGAGTGCTTTATGTTCAGCGTTGGCTTCTTCCTGTTTAGCCCGAATAGCTTTTATGCGTGACATCATAGCTTCACTTGCTGCATTCTCTGCGGCTTCTCGTGCTTTTTTGGTGGCTTCTTGTGCCATAATAGCAGCATTTTTTTGTTCCATCAGGTTAGCTACTTCCATAGCAATCATGATTTCCTCGTGTGTAGCTTGTTGTGTCTTCTTTGGTGCTTCTTCAGTAATCACTGTGGCGTGAACCTCGTCGGTTGCGTTGGAACATTGTTCCGTCTGCTGTGTACTCTTGGGTGGCATTGCAATACGCGTGTGCAAGCAAATAAACACACCCAGAATATATTGCTGGAAAGCGCTTGAGCCAAAATGGCTACGGTAAAATTTATATTTTAAAATAACAAATATAAAATTGATTTATCAATTTTTTATTTTTTTATTATTATTTTACTAAACCATTCTAAAAATATTCTAATATATACAATCACCCCCTTAAATATAAATATCATTTTTTATATTATATAACTACTAAAATAATAAATAATAAAACTTATGATTTATTATTTATTTTATTATTTTTTTGTTATATTTTAAGTTAAAAAAATAAATAAAATTATTAATTTTCATCGAATATTATGCTAATATTAAAAAATATTAATAATACAAATACTAATTATAAGACTCTAAATATTTAAATAGACTGAATAATAATTATATAAATCTAATATTTTAAAAATATTATGTAATAATGATTTATTTTTTGCGTCATTGAAAGTTGCTAGCAGAAAAATTAATAAATATTTTATTGCTATTTTTTAGATAAATTATAAAATATTTTAATTTAAGATTTAAAATTAATTTTGGAACATAGTTTATTTTTTTTTAAAAATTTTATAATTTCTTTGAAAATAACAATAATTAAACAAATAAATAAACAAATTAATCTATTTTATTATAAGTATTGAATTTTTTTTTACATAAATTTAAAATTAAACAAAGAATTAAAAATATTTTAGATTTAATTTATTAAAGGTTAAATTATAATCTATACTTCTGACTAAATAATAAAAACTATTTATGAATTATTATTTAGATTTATTAAAGTTAAAATATGAATATATTTATATTGTATATTATGAAGTGTTTGTTATAACCTTAAATAAAATAACACTATTAATAAATTATACGTTTTATATATGTTTATTAGTATAAGTTACAAATATTGCTTTTTTATTTTTATTATTATTATTTTTGTTTTTAGATAAATTATAAAAATAAAAATAAATTATTAATTTTTAAATAAATTAATAATAAATAGCAAAATAAACATGTTATAATAAATACTTTAAATAAAATAATAGAAACCTCAATTATTTAAATGTTTAGTTTTTAATTTTTAATTTTTAAATAAATTGATAATAAACATGTCTAATAATTTAAGTAATTTGAATAATAAACGGTTAACAAAGTTCTCATAATAATAAACACACAATATTTAATAATTAAAACGGCGCCTAATTATAATAATAAACATATATAGAAAGCCAATTTATTATCATACAAAAGATAATAAACATGTCTATATATATTATTATATATTTATTAATAAATAATAAAATAATTATAAACTATTGGATACATTATAATCTTAATTCATGAAAATAAACAAAGTTTATTTATATAAATCAAACCGCGTTCCAAAAGATTATGATTTAATAATAAATTGAATAAGGATAATTTTTCCTTAGATTAATAAATTATCAATTGAATAAGAACACTGTTTATAATAAAATGAATAAAGCTAATTTTTTATGTCTATATAAATTTATAATAAATTAAATAAGGATATTTTCTTAGATTAATTATTATAATATATTTATATAAATTGAATAAAAAATATTTTTATAACAATATGAATAAATTTAATTTTTCTTTAGTATAAAAATATGTTATTTTTAACTAATTAAAAATTGATTTATAATTATATTATAATATAACTATTATAAATTTAATAATATGAATAACTCAAAAGGATATATTTATGTTAGGAGTCATTATTCATATGATGTTCATAATGCATATAAAATTGGTATAACAAATAATATACCAGATAGAGATAAACAATATGCAACTGGAGAAATAAAAAGAGGATATTTTGAAGCGGTATATGAAGTGTCTATTAATATAATGGAAATAATTGAACGTTTATTACAATATGAATTTAGAGATTTAAATATTAAATATGATGCAGGAATTGAATTTTATAATAAAAAAATTATAACTCTAATAGATCCATATTTAATTAAACTTGGACTTAATTATAGAAAATTATCTAAAAATGAAATTGATGATTTAGTAAGATGCAATAGAGTAAGAATAACATTTAATAAAATAAATATTCAATCATTAATTAAAACTCTTAAATCTATTACAATAAATAAAAAATATATTTGGAATGAAAGAGATTATCAAACAAGCATAATAAATTTTAGTAAAACTGAACTTAATCTAAATAATAAAATTTATATTGAATTACCAACAGGAGGAGGTAAAAGTTATATAGTATATAATTTATTTGAGTATCTTAAAAGTGATTTTATTATTATTGTTTCACCAAGAAAAATAGTAAATTCTCAAAATATATCATATAAATATTTACAAATATTAAATGATAAGTATATTACCTTTAATTATTCAACTGATAATAATTTTAATGAATATTTAAGTTTATCAAATAAAAAAATTATAATTTGTTGTACGCAATCTATTGATAAAATTTATAATAAAATATTATCTAAACATATAACTAATATTACTGTTTGGTTTGATGAAGCACATTGGGGAATTGAAGAATGGATTGAAACTTTACATAATAATATATATTCACGATTTTGGTTATCAAATAATATATTAATAAAATATCGTATTTTTACTTCTGCATCTCCTAATAAATCTAAAATATTAGAAAATAAAAATATTTTTGGTAAATTATATTCCCCTATAAAAGTAAAAGAATTAATACAATTAAAATGGTTATCAGGTATACAATCTTATGTATATAGCGAGAATAAAAAAAATGTTGATAATATAAAATATATTATTAATGATTTTCATGATAAAAATAGAAAGTTTGGGTTTAGTTTTCATAATAAACAAATAAACGCATTTAATCTATTTTATAAACACTATTTACAATATAAAAATAATCAAACATATATAAAACCATTTTTATTAGTTAGTAATAATTTTACTATTGAAAAAGAACCAAAATTACAAGAAATTATATTAGAATATGATTATAGAGATATTAAAATATATGAGATTACTATTCATAGTATAGGTTATGTTGTAGCAAAATATAGTATGGGTTATGATTTTAATAAATTAGATTTCATATGTTTAAGTGATCCTAAAGTATCTATACAAGATATAAAACAATGTATAGGACGAGGAATTAGACCAGATGAATTAGGACAATATGGATCAAATAAAGAAAAAATATTAATTGTATCTTTACCTGTGTATATTGATGATAATGGTGATAATAAATATGAAAAAATATTAGAAGTCTTAAAATATTTAATATATGATATTGAGATTTCATTAGATGAAATAGAATTCATTAATAGATATATACCTAATAATAAAGAAGTTAATTATAACTATATAAAATATGATGGAATAAATGATGTAAAATCTATTTTATTAAATTTATTAGAATTAGAAAACAAAAAAAATAGACTTCAAATAACTTATGAAAAAGCTAAAAAAATAATTGCAAATAAAAATTTAAAAAGTAAAGAAAGTTATTATGAATTATGTGATAAAGATAATAGATTATCTAAAGAACCTGAAATAATATTTAAAAAACAATTTACTAATTGGGTAGAATATTTAAATATTAAACGTGTATATTATGATTTTCAAACTTGCAAAAATAAAATAAATAAATATTTATTATTATATCCTAATTTGAAAAAATATTTAGAATTATCAGCTATATGTAATGAATTATGTAAAATAGATATTTTATTTCCTCCTAATGGATTATGGACTGATTATTATAATGTAAACAATTTACGAGATATAATTATAATTTCAAATAAAAAAAAAATAACAATTTAACTAATATTTAAAAATTATATAGTTATTGATTTTAGCCTGTTTATTACGCCATTAGATTGAACGATGCATTTATTTATTTTATTAATAAAATAAATAAATATATATTATAAGAAAACATTGTTTTTTTTATATAAAAACAATTATAAAAAAAAATGATTTTTTTATATAAAGAACTTATATATTTATATATTTATATATGACTATATCAGAACAATATATATGTGATACATGTAAAAAAGTTTTTAATAATAAAAATAATTTAACTAAAC
>Ga0214923_10003907_pt1 | contig 18444 bp, 15 predicted proteins | sample LL1510_MetaG_FD_177993 | JGI IMG/M metagenome (GOLD analysis project Ga0214923, IMG submission 177993) | Freshwater microbial communities from Lake Lanier, Atlanta, Georgia, United States - LL-1510 | ecosystem: Environmental > Aquatic > Freshwater > Lake | place: USA: Georgia | collected... | reverse complement strand
AGATTCGCTTGTCAGCCATACGGCGATCAAGGATCAACTCCATGTTTCCAGTTCCCTTGAACTCTTCGAAGATAACTTCATCCATGCGAGAACCAGTATCAACAAGTGCAGTTGCAAGAATCGTAAGTGATCCACCATCTTCAATGTTACGAGCAGCTCCGAAGAACTTCTTTGGTGGATAAAGAGCAGCTGAGTCAACACCACCAGAAAGGATGCGGCCTGATGCAGGTGCTGCGATGTTATATGCACGACCAAGACGAGTAATTGAGTCAAGAAGAACAACTACATCGTGACCTAGTTCAACAAGACGCTTCGCGCGCTCGATAGCAAGTTCTGCAATTGTTGTGTGGTCATCTGCTGGTCGATCAAAAGTTGAAGCAATAACTTCACCCTTAACCGAACGCTGCATATCTGTAACTTCTTCTGGACGCTCATCAACTAGAACAACCATCAAGTGACACTCTGGGTTATTTGTTGTGATTGCGTTAGCAATTGATTGCAGAACCATTGTCTTACCAGCCTTTGGAGGCGAAACGATAAGACCACGTTGGCCCTTACCAATTGGTGCAATCAAGTCGATCACACGAGTTGTAAGAACATTTGGTTCTGTCTCAAGGCGCAAACGCTCCTGAGGATAAAGCGGAGTTAGCTTTCCGAATTCAACACGGTTACGTGCCTCTTCAGGAGTCATTCCGTTAACTGTTTCAAGAGTAATAAGTGCGTTGAACTTCTGCTTTGTTTCACCCTCACGAGGCTGGCGAACTTGGCCTGTTACAACATCTCCCTTTCGCAGTCCGTTCTTTCGAACCTGCTGCAATGAAACATAAACATCGTTTGGTCCTGGTAGGTATCCAGCTGTGCGAATGAATGCGTAGCTTTCAAGGATGTCGAGCAACCCGCCTACTGGAACTAGAACATCATCTTCGCCAATAACTGGTTCACGCTCTTCGCGTGGTGCACGGTCACGATTGCGATCGCGGTTTCGGTCACGTCCACGACCACGGTCGTTGCGATCAAAGCGGTCATTGCGGCCACCGCGATCGTTGTTTGACTGTGGGGCCGATGATGAATCATCGCCGTCGTCATCTGAATCTTGTGTGTTGTTCGAAGGCTTTGAGTCCTTCTTGCGATTGTTGCGTGCCTCGCGGCGTGCTTCGCGTTCAGCCTTAGCAGCTTCGCGGTTCTTTGCTTGCAAGTCAGCGATCGCTTCTACAAGTGCGTCCTTTTTCATCTTTGCTGCGCCATCGACACCCAGTTGTGTTGCAACTGTCTTTAACTTTGGAAGGGTCATGGCAGCAAGCTCTGGACTTTGTGAGCGAACTGGTTCAATTTCTGTTGTCATGAATATCTTTTCACTATTGGTTCTAGGGCTTAAATCCTAAAAAACCTGGGATTTTTGTTTTTTTGAAATTATCTGATGTGTTACTGGCCGCTAGATGTGCCGTTCAGATGTATAAAGGTTAGCAGGATATGGCGTGAATCTGCAAAACTAAGCGGTAACGGCGCTTACGCCTGTGCGTGAAATGCCCAGAGAAATCATGTGGAACTTATCCCCCGCCGCACGCTCTAATTCAGCAGCCTCTGACTCCCCACCAGTGTGTAGGACTAGCACTGTTGGACCAGCACCTGAAATAAAGGCGGCCACGCCAGCACTTCGAAGCTTTGTCATCAATGCAAAGCTGTTTGGCATCGCATCCTTGCGATAGGCCTGATGTAAATAATCCTCTGTTGCACCGAGCAATAGATCTGGGCGGTGCTGTAGCGCTTGAACTAGAACAGCAACATTGCTGGAGTTCTTAACTGCATCTAGATGTGGGATTGATTCAGGCAACATTTTACGGGCCTTTGATGTTGAAAGCTCTGTTGAAGGCACAAATGCAAGCACACCAATACGTGGATCAACCTCAAAGTTTAATGATTGGGCAACAATCTGGCCGCGCTGGGATTCTTGCCATGCCAAATTTGCGCCACCATAGATGGCAGCTGAAACATTATCTGGATGGCCTTCCATTTCATTGGCAATGTTCAATAAGTCTTCATTTGTCATGCGTTCATTGCCACCAAGAACAAGTGCTCGTGCAAGTGCTAATCCACCGACGATTGCTGCGGCAGATGAACCTAAACCGCGACCGTGTGGAATTACATTTAATTGACGCAAGGCAATACCGCGCGGGCGACCACCTAGGAAATCAAAACCTTTATGCATCGCCTTGATGACTAGGTTCTTATCTGTTGTTGGGACACTTTCTGCACCTTCTCCTGTCACATCAATATCAACACCTGGCTCATCCATAACTTGTGCCATGTAGCGATCATTCATGTTCAGGGCTAATCCAAGGCAGTCAAAACCAGGTCCTAAGTTCGCACTAGATGCCGGAACTTGAATCTGTACTGGTTGTGCCTTAAATGTTGGCTTCATGATTTTTATGCCAGTCCCAATGCTTTAGCTGCAATCTTCGCATTCACTGGAACAACCACTGGCTTCTTGGCAGCTTCAAGTGCGTAAGGAATATCCTTCAAGCCATGACCGGTAACAGTAATAACAATTGTCTTATCCTTTGGCAGCTTGCCGGTCTTCTTGTATTTAAGAAGTCCTGCAAGACCTGCAGCAGATGAAGGCTCAACAAAAATACCTTCTTTAGCTGCAATTAAGCGGTATGCGCTCAAGATTTCACGATCTGTCACAGAATCAATCACACCACCCGACACATCACGGGCTTCAATTGCTTGTTGCCATGAAGCAGGGTTACCAATACGAATAGCAGTTGCAATTGTCTCTGGGTTCTTTACGATCTTGCCTTTAACAATTGGTGCAGCACCGGCTGCTTGGAATCCATACATCATCGGTAGCTTTGTTGAAAGACCATCTTTGTTGTATTCCTTGTAACCCTTCCAATATGCAGTGATGTTTCCTGCATTTCCCACAGGAAGTGCGTGAATATCTGGCGCGTCGCCAAGCATGTCTACAACTTCAAAACTTGCAGTCTTTTGACCTTCAATTCGATATGGGTTAACAGAGTTAACAAGTGCGACTGGATAATTTTCTGAAAGTTCCTTAGCAAGCATCAAGCAATCATCAAAGTTTCCGTTTACCTGCAAAATGGTTGAATCATGAATGACTGCTTGTGCCAGCTTTCCCATTGCAATCTTGCCTTTAGGAATCAAAACAGCCGGACGCATTCCTGCTTTCACCGCATAGGCTGCAGCCGATGCTGAAGTGTTTCCTGTTGATGCACAGATCACAGCCTTGGCACCATCTTCTGCAGCCTTTGAAATCGCCATTGTCATTCCGCGATCTTTAAAAGATCCTGTTGGATTCAGGCCTTCATACTTAATCCAGACATTGTTTCCCAATAGTTCTGAAAGATTGCAGGCATAGATAAGCGGTGTGCCACCTTCGCGCAAGGAAACTATTGGAGTCTTGTCACTTACTGGAAGACGGTGACGGTACTCCTCAATAACTCCGCGCCACTGATGTGCGCCAGTTTCCTTCTTAGAAAATAAACCCATTAGGCAGGTGCTCCCTCAACGCGAATAACGCTCTCGACTTTGCTGACAATATCCATCTTCTTCAACTTTTCAACGCAAGCATCTAATGCATCTTCAGTCGCAGCGTGAGTCACAACAATTAACTCAGCATCCTCGCCAAGGCCTGCTTGCCGAACCGTTTGAATGGAAACGTTTTCACTTGCAAAAGTTTGAGCAATAGATGCTAAAACACCTGATTTATCGGCAACATGTAGGCGCACGAAGAATTGAGACTTAACTGCGCCAATAGGTGCAATATCAAGATCGGCGTAATCTGATTCACCATACCCAACAGTTGAATAAGCAGCATGGCGAGCAACTGCAACTAGATCACCAAGAATTGCTGATGCAGTAGGTGCGCCACCTGCTCCGCGACCGTAGAACATGAGCTGGCCAGCAGCCTCAGATTCAACATAGATTGCATTAAAGGCATTTCGCACCGAGGACAATGGGTGTGCCATAGGCAAGATCACTGGATGCACGCGAACTGAAATCTCATCTTTAACCGTTAGTTCGGCAATTGCCAATAACTTGATAACACTGTTCATTGACTTAGCAGCAGCAACATCCTCAGATGAAATCTGTGAAATACCCTCGCAATACACCTCATCGATTACAACAGTGCTGTGAAAAGCAAGGCTTGCTAGGAGGGCAGCTTTTGCTGCTGCGTCATGTCCTTCTATGTCAGCAGTTGGATCTGCCTCTGCATAACCAAGTGTTTGTGCCTCTTTTAATACTTCATCAAAGGCACGGCCTTCTTCATGCATCTTTGTCAGAATGTAATTTGTTGTTCCATTAACAATTCCCATCACACGAGTGATTTGATCACCAGCAAGTGACTCACGCATTGATCGAATGATTGGGATCGCACCAGCTACTGCTGCTTCGTAATACAAATCCACACCAGCAGCATCTGCTGCGTTAAACAATTCATGTCCATGAGTTGCAAGCAACGCCTTGTTGGCAGTGATGACAGATTTACCATTCTTGATTGCTTCAAGGATTAATGATTTGGCAGGTTCAATTCCGCCCATCACCTCAATAAGGATATTGATGCTGGGATCTGAAACTATTGATGTGAGGTCTGTTGTAATTAAAGAGGAATCAACACCTTCGCGCGCACCTAATGTACGAACGCCAACTTTGCTTAACTTAAGTAGGGCACCTGAGCGCTCTGAAAGCTCTTGCTCATCATCCTGGAGCAGGCGGGCAACCTGGCTGCCGACAACGCCGCAGCCGAGCATTCCAATTGTGATTGTTTTGACGCCCGAGTTCATGACGCCATTCTTTCATAGATGACTAGATCGGCGTTAAATATCGAGCCGAAGCAGATCAGCCTCAGTCTCTCGGCGCACAATTACACGAGCTTTTCCATCTTTTACTGCAACTACTGGTGGTCTTGGCACATGGTTGTAGTTGCTGGCCATGCTTCGTCCATATGCACCAGTTGCAGGAACAGCTAATAAATCCCCTGGCACGATGTCATCAGGCAAATCAATTTCGCGAATAACAATGTCTCCTGTTTCGCAATGCTTTCCTACTAATCGGCTAGAGACATGGGTCGCGGTGCTGGTGCGATTAGCCAAAATTGTTGTGTATTCAGCGCCATAGAGCGACGGACGAATGTTGTCACTCATGCCACCATCTACTGAGATGTAGCGACGATGAGCGCCATTTTCTAAAGTGACATCCTTTACTGTTCCAACTTCATACAAAGTAAACATAGTTGGTCCAACGATTGCGCGGCCTGGTTCTATTGAAACCAGTGGGATCTGCAGATTATGTGCTGCGCAGTTCTTTGTAACTGCGGCAGCAAGTGCCTTCATGGCTTCAGCCGGATTAACTGATTCATCTCCTGGCATGTAAGCAATTCCGTATCCCCCGCCAAGATCTAATTCAGGTAATTCCTTTTTAAACTCATCGCGATACTTTGCAAGGAATGTGACAAAACGCTCTGCCAGAATTTCAAATGATTCAAATCCAAATATCTGCGAGCCAATGTGTGCATGGATTCCACGAAGCTCCAGTGATGAGTGAGAGCGGACTTTAGTAATTGCTTCCCAGGCCGCACCACTTGCAATTGAAAAACCAAACTTCACATCTTCATGTGCAGTTGAAATTGATTCATGGGTGTGGGCTTGAATTCCAGGGGTCAGGCGAAGATGAACACGCTGAACTCTTCCTAACTTAGAAGCAGCTGCAGCTACTCGATCAATTTCATACATTGAGTCAATAACAATGGTCTCAACACCAACACTGATCGCCTTTTCGATTTCGGCGATTGATTTGTTGTTTCCGTGTACCTCAATCTTTGATGGATCGATTCCTCCGGCGAGGGCGACTGCCATTTCTCCGCCCGTGCTCACATCAATACCAATTCCAATTTCCTTGATCCAGCGAGCAACTTCAGTGCAGATAAAAGCTTTTGAGGCGTAATAAACAGTCCCAGCATTTGGTCCAAATGCATCCTTGAGCGCTTTATCCCAAGCAAGTGCGCGCTCACGAAAATCTGCTTCGTCAATGAAAAATGTTGGAGTTCCAAACTCTTGACCAAGTGACTTTGCCGTTAATCCTGCAATGGAAAGTTCGGCACCAGTTGTGACAGAAGATGACCACATGAGTTACATCCTCTCCGGTGCGCTGACGCCAAGTAGATCTAGGCCGTTATGAATAACCTGCTTTGTTGCAGTACATAGTAATAAACGCGCGGTGTGTAGCGCAGTCAATTTTTCTTCTCCCATAGGCAACACACGGCAATCGTTATAGAAACCGTGATAGGTGCCAGCAAGTTCTTCGAGGTACCGGGCAATACGGTGGGGTTCGCGGAATTCAGCCGCACTTGCCACAACACGTGGGAACTCTGCCAAAGCGCCTAACAATTCATTCTCACGATCATGCACCAATTGCTCAGGGTCAAAATCATTTAGATCTAAAGAAGCACCAAGCTCTTGGGCATTGCGAAGTACAGCAGCAATACGTGCATGTGCGTACTGAACGTAATAGACAGGATTTTCATTTGTGTTTCTCTTTAAAACATCGATGTCCATGACCATCGGTGTATCAACTGGGTAGCGAATCAAGGTGTAACGAGCAGCATCCACGCCAACTTTTTCAACTAACTCTTCAAGAGTAATGATTGTTCCGGCACGCTTAGATAGCTTGACCTCTTCGCCGCCTTCCATGATCTTTACCAACTGACCGATTAAGACATGGATGTTGTACTCAGGATTATCACCAGCACATGCGGCAGTTGCCTTTAGACGACCGATATATCCGTGGTGATCTGCACCCAACATGTAAATACAAATATCAAAGCCTCGTTCGCGCTTATTGATGTAATAGGCAGTATCTGAAGCAAAGTAAGTGAGCGACCCATCGCTCTTTGTCATCACTCGATCTTTGTCATCACCAAAATCTGTAGTGCGAAGCCACACAGCACCATCTACTTCAAAGACATGACCTTGGGCGCGAAGCTTTTCCATACCGTGTTCAACTGCGCCTTGCTCATGCAGCGAGCGCTCGGAGAACCACACATCAAAATGTGTATTGAAAGTGTCTAATACTCGCTGCTGATCCTTAAGCTGCAATGTGTATGCGGCTTCGCGAAATGCAACAAAACGCTCATCGCCCGACAAATCCTTGATGCCGGAATTTTGCGCAACTACTTCTGTTGCTAAATCTTTTATGTAATCACCTTGGTAGCCATTTTCTGGAACAGCGTTACCAAGTGCAACAGCTTCAACTGATTGTCCAAATAGATCCATCTGATTGCCGCGATCGTTAATATAAAACTCACGTGTTACCTGTGCACCAGCTGCAGTCAGAACACGACCTAGCGCATCACCAACTGCTGCCCACCTCGTGTGACCTAAGTGCAATGGCCCAGTTGGATTAGCACTAATAAATTCGAGGTTAATTTTCACACCGGCAAGCGCCGTGCCTTTTCCATAATCACCCTCGGCTGCAACAATTGTTTGAACGAGTGCTGCTTGGCTTGCGCGATTTAAAGTGATGTTGATAAATCCAGGTCCCGCAATATCTACTTTAGATATGTCTGTAACGCCGCTGAGTTGATCGGCAATTAATTGAGCAACCTCGCGGGGATTCTTGCCGGCGGCTTTAGCCAATTGCAACGCGATAGAAGTTGCATAGTCGCCATGATCGCGATCTTTGGGGCGCTCCAGCTTGATGGTCTCTGGGCTTTGGCCAGTCAAGGTTCCGGCGTCGATGGCTCGGCTGATGGCAGCCTTGACCTCGCGCTCCAGAATCTCAATATGTGATGGCATTAGGCAAGGTTATCGTGAGCGGCCGTGGTCGTTATCTAATCGTTAGATAACGGGGTGATTTTTCTCAACAAATCTAGTGACCTTTCAGGGCATTCCCAGTAGTTTTTAGCCACGTTGTGCCTTACATATCCGGGTGAATAACTCGCCTGGGGGCTAACTCCTTCGAAAGGTCAATACATGAAGAAGCTTCGTTATGCGCTTACAGCACTAGTAGCTGTATTCGCACTTGTACTAACAGGATGCTCAAGTTCATCAGATTCAGCTGCCGATGGTTTCGTCGGTGTGATTCTTCCTGATGCAGCATCATCAAACCGCTGGGAAACTGCTGACCGCGGATTCCTACAAGCAGCATTTGATGCAGCAGGAGTAAAAGTAGATATTCAAAACGCAAATGGCGACAAGGAACAATTCGCAACAATTGCAGACCAGATGCTTACAGCTGGCGCAAAGGTTCTTATCCTTGTAAACCTAGATTCAGATTCAGCTAAGGCTGTTCAGGACAAGGCTGCAGCACAGGGTGTAAAGACAATCGACTACGACCGTCTAACACTTAATGGTTCAGCTTCATACTACGTTTCATTCGATAACGAAGCAGTTGGTCGTCTTCAGGGTGAAGGCATCAAGGCTTGCCTTGATGGTGCAGGAAAGAAGAATGCACGTATCGTTTACTTGAACGGTTCACCTACTGACAACAACGCAACTCTTTTCAAGGCTGGATACGATTCAGTGCTACGTCCTTTGATCGATTCAAAGAACTACACACTTGTTGATGACCAAGCTGTCCCAGACTGGGATAACGCAAAGGGTGGCGTAATTTTCGAACAGCAGCTTTCAAAGGCTGGCGGAAAGCTTGATGCAGTTGTATCAGCTAACGAAGGTCTTGGACTTGCAGCGATTGCTGTTCTAAAGAAGAACAAGCTAAACGGTAAGGTCTGTGTATCTGGTCAGGATGCAACTGTTGATGGACTGCGTGCAGTTCTAACAGGAGACATGTCAAACACTGTTTACAAGGCAATCAAGGCTGAAGCAGAAGGCGCAGCAGCACTTGCTATCGCACTTCTAAAGGGCGAAGCTGCAACAACAGCTACAGGTAAGGTAAACAACGGAACTGTTGATGTACCTTCAGTGCTATTGGTTCCAGTTGGTATCACAAAGGCAAACGTCAAGGACGTTATTGCTGATGGATTCCAGAAGCGTGAAGATGTCTGTAAGGACATCGAAGACCTCTGCACAGCAAACGGAATCTAATTTCCGACCTGTAAAGCAGATATAGAAATAGGTTGCGGCTCGGAGGAAACTCCGGGCCGCAACTGCTTTACTTAACCGTTGATGCAATTCGTAGAAATCGGGAGATCATGACAACACCGCTACTGTCCTTACGAGGAGTTAATAAGTCCTTCGGACCGGTTCATGTACTAAAGGATGTCAACTTTGATGTGCATGCAGGACAGGTGACCGCACTCGTTGGTGATAACGGTGCAGGTAAGAGCACGCTGATCAAATGCATCGCCGGTATCTACACACCAGAGGCGGGCGAATTTCATTTTGAAGGTAACAAGGTTTCAATCGGTGGTCCACGTGATGCGACCGCATTAGGAATTGAGATTGTGTATCAAGATTTAGCTCTGTGCGATAACTTAGACATCGTTCACAATATGTTCTTAGGTCGCGAACAAAAGCGCGGACCAGTCTTAAATGAAACCTCAATGGAAGCACTCGCCCGAAAGACTTTAGATGGCTTGAGCGTTAGAACTGTTAAGTCGATTCGTCAGACAGTTTCTTCTCTTTCAGGTGGACAGCGCCAGACGGTAGCAATTGCCCGCGCAGTGCTTTGGAATAGCAAGGTAGTAATCCTTGACGAGCCAACTGCAGCACTTGGTGTGGCACAGACCGAACAAGTCCTTAACCTTGTTCGTCGTCTTGCAGATAATGGTTTAGCTGTTGTGTTAATTAGCCACAACCTGAATGATGTATTTGAAGTTGCAGACAATATTGCAGCCCTTTATCTAGGGAACATGGCCGCACAAGTAAATAAGAATGAAGTTATTCCTCGACAGGTTATTGAGTTGATAACGACCGGTAAGTCCGCTGGAGTTGAAGCTCCATCTGCAAACACAGGAGCCTCAAAATGAGCATGACTAATGATGTTGAGGTTCCAACACTTAAGGGTGCGGCTCAGGACTACTGGTCGCGCGTAAAGGCTGGAGACATTGGCTCTTTGCCTGCAATATTGGGCTTAGTAGTTCTATGTCTTGTCTTTGGATCGATGTCTAGCGTTTTTCTAACGCCTGGAAACTTTGCAAACCTAATCACCCAAGCCGCAGCGGTCATTGTCATTGCGATGGGCTTGATTTTTGTTCTACTCCTTGGCGAGATTGATTTATCTGCTGGATACACAGCAGGTGTGACAGGCGCTGTTCTCGTTATCTTAATTACCAATCAAGGTCAGCCTTGGTATGTGGCATTGACTGCGAGCATCGCGGTAGGTGCGCTTCTAGGTTTTATTTTAGGTTCACTAGTTGCTCGACTTGGTATTCCATCATTCGTGGTTACTTTGGCAGCATTCTTGGCTTTTCAAGGAATCTTGCTTCTCTTAGCTGGCGAAGGCGGAACCATCCGTGTTGAGGATCCAACAATCCTTGCAGTTGAAAATAGCAACATGTCTCCAACAGTTAGTTGGATCTTCTTCCTAATCGTTGCTGTTGCCTATGTTCTCTCAGGTCTCACAGCCATGAATTCACGACGCAAAGCGGGATTAAAAACAGAGCTCAAGAAGTTGTGGATTATCAAAACAGCTGGGCTTTTGCTGATTACAGGTCTTGCTGTTTTTGCTCTTAACCTAGAGCGAAGCAATAATCCAGATTTGGTAAGCCTCAAGGGAATTCCATATGTTGTTCCAGTTATCTTGCTACTTCTTGTTATTGGAACTTTTGTTTTAGGTCGCACCGCATTTGGTCGCCACATTTATGCAGTGGGTGGAAATGCCGAAGCTGCACGTCGTGCCGGTATTGATGTGAAGCGAATTCGGATTGCAGCGTTCATGATCTGTTCTTCTCTTGCAGCAATTGCTGGAATGATCTTTGCTTCTCGTCAAAACTCTGTTTCTCCAACAACTGGTGGAAGCTCAACGCTTCTCTACGCTGTTGGCGCTGCTGTTATTGGTGGAACTTCACTATTTGGTGGAAAAGGAAAGATGCGAGATGCCATCCTTGGTGGTCTAGTCGTTGCTGTTATCGATAACGGCATGGGACTACTTGGATATGCAGCCGGCATCAAGTTCATTGTTACAGGACTAGTTCTACTTGTTTCTGCTGGTGTTGACGCAATCTCTCGTCGCGGCAACCTCACTAGTTAGAACTTCACTACAGGAGCCTTGATGGGTGCTTACTTCAAGCCCATCAAGTGCTCTAGTGCAAGCTGATCAATGGCCTCATAGCCATAACCGCGCTTACCTGCTGCTTCAACATCAAATGAATCCTTTGCAAGATCCTTCCATGTTTCACCTGCAGCAAGTGTTGGCTCAGAAAGTCCTGGAATATTTGATTCCTTCATTGCTGCGATAACTCGTGAGTCTGCACGGAAGGCTGCTGCGCGCTCTTTCAGAGCAAGGTAGGTGCGCATGTTTGCAGTTGCTGATTCCCACACTCCCTTGTCACTTTCTGTGCGAGCTGGCTTGTAATCAAAGTGCTTTGGTCCGCTGTAGTTATAACGCTCAAGTAGATCAACCAAGAAAAATGCAGACTTTAGATCTCCGTGACCAAAGACTAAGTCTTGATCAAACTTAGGGCCGTGTTGACCGTTTAGGTCAATGTGGAAGAGCTTCTTATGCCAGAGGGCTTGAGCGATTCCATGAACAAAGTTGAGTCCTGCCATTTGCTCGTGACCAACTTCAGGGTTGAGGCCAACAAGTTCTGGACGATCTAGTGAGTTAATAAAGGCAAGTGCGTGGCCAATTGTTGGCAAGAAAATATCACCACGTGGCTCATTTGGCTTTGGCTCAATTGCAAACTTAATGTCATAACCATTATCAGTGACAAACTCTCCTAAAGTGTTGAAGGCTTCACGGAAGCGATCAAGTGCAACGAATGCATCCTTTGCGCCATCTGATTCTGCGCCTTCACGGCCACCCCAACAAACATATGTTGTTGCACCAAGTTCAACGGCCAACTCAATATTTGTCATTACCTTGCGAATTGCATAGCGACGAATATCTTTATCATTTGATGTGAAGGCACCATCTTTAAAAACTGGATGTGTAAATAGATTGGTTGTCGCCATTGGCACCTTCATACCGGTTTCAGCAAGGGCTTTTTTGAAACGATCAATGTGACCGCGGCGAGCAGAATCATCGCTACCAAATGGGATCAAATCATCATCATGGAAAGTCACACCATGTGCTCCGCGGGCAGCTAACTCATTGACTGTGCGGACTGGGTCCAAAGGATCTCTCGTTGCATCACCAAAGGGGTCACGCGCCTGCCAGCCCACTGTCCAGAGGCCAAATGTGAACTTATCTGCAGGTGTTGGGGTCAATGACATGGCTTAAAGCCTTTCTATGCGTAAACGCCGTTTGGAACATTCGTAACTTACCTCTAATCTTGTCCCCTATCCATACGGAAGCGGTAACGCTTTGGTAAGGATTTGCGGGAGTGGTGAAATGGCAGACACGCAGGTCTTAGGAACCTGTGTCTTCGGACGTGCGGGTTCAAGTCCCGCCTCCCGCACACATCTATAGCTAAGAAGTTACAGTTCGCATATGGCAAAGAAATCTGCAGCCAAACTCAAAATGGAAGCCGCTGAAATAAAACGCGCTGCTGCTGCCCGCCGTGAAGAAAAGAAACGGCAATCTCAAACTGTTGTTACTAACGGAACTGAAGAGCTAGATCGCTATGAATCCTTAGATGGGGCTTGGCGTGAAATTGGCTTGCCTGCACCGGCACGGCGTGCATTAATTGATGATGGTCTATTTGAATTAGCTGACCTGCGCAAAGTTTCACTTGCAGCTGTAAAGGAACTACATGGCATGGGCCCAAATGCGATTCGAGTCTTAACAGCTGAAATGAAAAAGGCTGATCTATCTTTCAGGAAGTAACGCCTGCTTTAGTTACTAAATGCAAATGCAATCAAGGCAATACCAGAAATTGCCAGCAATGCTTTGATTTCTCGGCGAGCCAATAACTTGAGCATTGCCGGTATAAATGTGGCTCCAATAATCAGGGCACCTGGCACAAAAATTATTGCGCTTCGGGAAACAATATCGGACTCGCCCCATTGGTATCGGAGGTTAATCAGTCCACATGCAAAGAGCAGATAACCACCCATTCGGTAGTTATTGATCCAGATCTTATTGTCTTGATTATCGGGTGAGACTGATTTATTCATGTGATTAGTCTAGAAAGCAGAATAGGAGTGCCGCTTTCGCGACACTCCTATTCGTAGGAATATTGTGCTAATTACTAATCAAGAGCTTAGTGATCGTCCTTCATTCCTTCTGCCATTGACTTCATGCGTGCAATCTTCAAGATTGTTAGACCGAATACGCACTTAGCCAAAACGTCTGCAAGTGTGTAACCAACCTGAACTGTTACGAATGATGATGCTGAAGCGTCACCAACGATGTTGAAGAGGTAAGCAATTGGGTATACGCCCCATGTCGCGATCAATAGCAAGCGCAAGCGGCCGACAGTCTCTGCAACTCCTGCAGGCTGACGCTCAAGTGACTTACCAAGCTCTACGAATAGTACGTAAAGGATGTAGATGAAAGGAAGTGTTGATAGAACACCGTATAGAACCTGTGTGTTCTGATCGTTTGAAATTTCACCTGGGTAACCAAGAGCGATCATTGCAGCAGATGCTGGAACAAGGCGTGTGATTAGTGACTGTGAAACTTCCTTAGCTAGAGCTAGTACTGCAATTACTTCTACTAGTAGTAGAGGTACAGTCAAAAGCCAGTCAACGTAACGGTATGCCTCGTTGAAAGCATTCTGAGATCCGTCTAGTAGAACTTTTCCACCTTCTGAAGCGTGCTTGAATGAATCAAAGATTCGTAGGTAGTGGTATCCAGCGATAAATGTAACCATCGATGACATTACGAGGGCGTTACGGTACTTAGCCAATACACGCTGCTGTGAAACGAGTGTGTAAATGGTGCAAGCGAGCATTGAAACTAGTCCAAACGAGAATACGTTATAGACCAGGTTCCATTGGTTGCTGTCTAGTTGCATAGAATTATGCCTCCATGAGGATCATGTGGAGAGGCCCTTTGGCCTCTGAATTCATCGGCCATAAGGAATCCTCGAGGAACCCCTTTGACCTCCGACATTCACAATTGTGAACCAAACGCGACTGATTTGCACCATCCAAATGGGAAATTCTTGAGTTTTTTTAAACACTTTTTTGGAAATAGGCAGGAAAATGGGGCGATTTACGAAAATCTCCGTTAATCGCCCCACTTCATAAACCTACTTCTAAGTAACTTATTGACCTTGCCACAACTTCATTTCTGCCGCAAATGGGTCAAGACCCATAGGTCCCAGCTTTAATGCATAGCTGTGGAACTTCTTCATATTGAAGTCTGCCCCTAGTCTCGCCTTGGCATCTTCGCGGGCGTTCATCCAGACGCGCTCGCCCACCTTGTAGGAAATAGCTTGTCCCGGCCAGCCAAGGTATCGATCGGTTTCACTACGTGAATGATCCTCGTCCAGCAATGCCTGCTCATTGAGCAACTTGCGTGAACTTTCGGCGTTCCAGACAACACCATTATCATCCTTGTATTCAAGATGCATACCGATGTCTACAACGATACGTGCAGCACGCAAAGCTTGTGCAGAGAGATAACCCATTTCAATGCCAGGCTCATCAAATGCGCCAAGTTCATTCATGAAACGCTCTGCATACAACGCCCAGCCTTCGCCGTAGCCACTAATCCACGCAGATGTGCGTTGGAATCTAGTCAGGCGATCTTTTTCAACTGTTGCTGTTCCGATCTGTAGGTGGTGCCCCGGAACCGCTTCGTGATACCAAGTGGATACAAGGTGCCAGTTGCTCACTTCATTCTTACCCAACATAGGAATCCATGTTGTTCCTGGTCGTGACAAGTCCTCTGATGGCGGGTTGTAGTACGGCGCAGATGCGCTGCCTTCTGGTGCCAGACGTGCCTCGCAAATTGCAATGCGTGGGTCGATTTCAAAGAACTCACCATTCATGCGCTTCATGGCCACATCAGTGAAATCTTGCAGGTACTTAACTACATTTTCAGGACCAACAACTTTGTACTTAGGGTCATTATCAAGGGTGTCTGCAACCTCGCGAAGAGTCTTTGCAGATGGATTAATAACTTTTGCAAGTTCCCACATGCGATCGTTAATTGCCTTGAGTTCTTTCTTACCCCACTCATATGTTGCTGGAAGATCTAGTTGAGCGCCGGTGAAGTAGCGCGCCCAGACTGCATAACGATCTGCGCCAACTGCATCATGAGGAGTGGCAATTGGTAGATAGTTTTCCCGTAAGAATTTAGCGGTCTTTGCAGATGCGGCTTCAGCAAGCTTTGCGGCTTCATGCATTGCTGGATACTTTCCATCAGCATCAAAGTTTTTACACATTGCGCTGTATCCACCATTTGCATAACTATCTAGCTGCTCAATTACACCATTGACCTGGCGCTGAGCAGTTGTTTTTCCACCCTTAGCAACAGTCATAATTGTTTCGCACCAAGAGCTATACGCCGCATCCACTGCAGCTAAACGCTTGGCTATATTGTCGAAATCTTGGTCTGACTTCTTTGGCATAAGCTCAAAAATCGAGCGCACGTTAGAAGGTGGCGATGTTAAAACATTCCAGAGTACAAATCCTTCTTGACTGTCATGCAAAGCAAGGCCTGACTCAAGTCGCTCAGTCATTACTGCCTTGGCAATACGATCAATCTCATCGATTGGTTGCATGGCAGAGAGCTTCTTCAAAGTTTCGCGAGTTAAGTTTGCACTTACCTCAGCTGCTGCAATTGAGAAGTCATCAAGTTTGTCTTGATTAAGCCCATTGCCAAGGTAGGTGCAGCCCATTGGGCTAAGAGCTGCTTCTTGATCGATGTAAACATCGCTGATTTCAAATATGGGTGATCTATGTGTCATGGCCGAAGTTTGGCAGTGGTGTACGCCTTTGTCCACGGCTAATTTTGAGAAAGTAGCCTAGGCTTACCAGCATGAGTCAGATCCCAATTGTTCCACCAAAGCTACGCGGTTGGTTTCACCTTGGGGCAACTCCGGCGGTCATTATCGCTTCACTTGTTTTATTTATATTGAGTAAATCTTCCCTTAAGTTTGCAGTAGCCATTTACTCCATCACAGCAATTATGTTGTTCAGTGTTTCTGCTATTTATCACCGTGTCCCTTGGGTGCCAGAAAAGAAAAAGATTTGGCGTCGCTGGGATCATGCAAACATCAATCTGTTAATTGCTGGTTCTTACACTCCATTTGCTGTTGCTTTACTTGAAGGGCGTGATCGAACAATCTTGTTACTGGTCGTCTGGATCGGTGCAGCATTAGGCGTTGCTCTGCGTGTTTTCTGGATTGGCGCACCTAGATGGTTATATGTCGCCAATTACTTAGCCTTAGGCTGGGTTGCTGTTTTCTATACTCCCGCCCTCTATCGCGCGGGTGGTTTATGGGTACTACTTCCGATCGCAATAGGCGGTCTGTTCTACTCAGTCGGTGCCATTTTCTATGCCCTTAAACGCCCTGGCCGTGCGGCAAAGTACTTTGGCTTCCACGAGCTCTTCCATATCTTCGTGCTTGCTGCGTGGATTAGTCAGTACATAGCGATCTCGGTGGCGATTTACACTAAATAGGTCATTGCTCTAACCTAGGCCTTCTCTAGGAACAGTTTTATTGAGCAGCGAGGTGCATGATGGCGCAGAAGAAGAACTTCCTTAACTGGGTGGGCTTTACTGAAGAAGAGAGCACTAACCTGCCTTCATCTGTTGATCGCATTCGAGAACTTGAAGCACAGATTGCAGACTTGAAATCACGCCGTGACATAACTGGCTTAACAAAAGAAGAGTTTGAAATTCTCGCAACTGAAACCGCGATGTCAATGATCAAGTCTGCTCAAGCTCGTGAGAACAAGGCCCAAGTAGCAGCATCTCGATTGGTGTCAGAAACAGCACGTGCAACGAAGGAAGAGTTAGAAGCCGCCGATGCAAAGGCTCGCACAATTCTTTCTGGTGCCGAAACTCGAGGGCGTAAATACATCCAGGCTGCAGAATCTGAAGCAGAAGAAAAGATTGCACAAGCTGAGGCTGAAGCTGAAGCACTGATGGAAAGCAAGAAGCGTGAAATTTCTGCCCTTGCCACAGCTGCCCGCCGTGAGGGTGAACGCATCATCACTGAAGCAACAACTGAAGTTGCTGGTTATCGTCAATGGCTCTCAGGTGTTATCTCAGAAGCAGAGCGCTTATACAGAATTCAAAAGCAATCACTAGATGCTGCAGAGTCTGCAATTCAGCAATCTCGAAATCGCCTAGATGGTGCTTTCCAAAGATTAGAAGAGCTACAAAAGAGCGTTCTTGATAATTTGAACGCAGATGACACATTGATTAATCCAGGACCACTTAAAGTTGCTAGCCAGCGAACACGTCCTGCATTAGCAGCACCTAAAAAGGCTGCTAAGAAAGCTCCAGCAAAGAAGAGTGCTGCTAAGAAATCTACAAAGCGCTAGATAGCTCTTCGCTATTTAAGACAGCGTTACTTCGTAGGAGTTAATTGACCATGGCCAATGAGCGAGGTATCCGATACATACCTGCAATTGATGGCTTGCGTGCGGTCGCAGTAATTGCCGTAATTTTGTATCACCTTGGATTCAAGTGGATTCCTGGCGGCTTCTTGGGTGTTGACCTCTTTTTTGTTATCTCTGGATATGTAATCACTCGTTTGTTGCTGGATTCAATTCAGCGAAGTGGTGGGTTGGATTTACGAGCCTTCTATGTGGCCCGCATCCGTCGCTTGTTACCACCACTTGTATTCATGATCATCACAACAACAATATTTGTTGGTTTTTGGGCGCCAGATACTATGCGTCGATTTTTGGGTGATGCTCCATTTGCACTGTTTGGTGGAATGAATTGGTGGTTAGTTTTTCGCGAGACAGATTACTTCGAAGCAATTGGACGCCCACCACTGCTACAACACACCTGGTCATTAGGTGTCGAGGCACAGTTCTATCTGGTGTGGCCGTTGATTTTGTTGTTGGTACTTCGTTATTTTGGCAAAAACAAGATCCCTGGTGCTGCCCTGTTGATTGCTGCCTTTTCGGGTATCGCCTTGCTAGTTGTATCACTACAGATAGATGCAGCAAATACTTCAAAGGTAAGTCACGTTTACTTTGGAACAGATACCCACAGTATTGGCTTATTTCTTGGTGCTGCCTTGGCGGTTCGCTGGATTCCGCAAAACTTACAAGAAACGGTTACTCGTAAGGCTCAAGACTTTATTGATGGAATTGGAATTGTTGGATTTCTTGGAATCATTGCCGCATTTTTGTTCATCGATGAAAACGATCCAACTTTATATAAGTTGGCTTTCCCGTTAGCCGGATTATTTGGATGCGCAATCATCACTTCAATTGTTCATCCCGCATC
>Ga0214923_10003906_pt1 | contig 18446 bp, 19 predicted proteins | sample LL1510_MetaG_FD_177993 | JGI IMG/M metagenome (GOLD analysis project Ga0214923, IMG submission 177993) | Freshwater microbial communities from Lake Lanier, Atlanta, Georgia, United States - LL-1510 | ecosystem: Environmental > Aquatic > Freshwater > Lake | place: USA: Georgia | collected... | reverse complement strand
TTGGACATGCTGCAAAGCGCTTGCACGCAACTGGGTGTGAAGTTGGTCGCCATCTGGATCACCCATGCCCACATCGACCATGCAGGTGGCACGGCTGAACTGGCTGAATCTTTGCACCTCCCCATCATCGGCCCGCACCCAGGGGACCAGTTTTGGATCGACGGCTTGCCCATGGCAGCGGCCAACTATGGCTTTCCCCCCTCACGCCCTTTCAAACCCACGCGCTGGCTGAGCGACGGCGACACCGTCACCTTGGGCGCGCACAGCTTGCAAGTGCGCCACTGCCCAGGGCACACGCCTGGCCATGTCGTGTTCTATTCGCCCGACATCCAACGCGCTTTTGTCGGCGATGTGCTGTTTGCCGGCAGCATTGGCCGCACCGATTTCCCACAAGGCAACCACCAAGACTTGATCGACAGCATCACCCAACGCTTGTGGCCCATGGGTAACGACACGGTGTTCATCCCCGGCCACGGCCCCGAGAGCACCTTTGGCCGCGAGCGCAAAAGCAATCCTTATGTGGGTGGGACTTGACCGCGCATCAGCGATAAACCTCGCGGCGATTGCCAATGCGAAGCACGCGAACCACGATCCTGCGGTCCAAGATGTCGCAAACCATGCGCCAATCACCGACACGGTACTTCCAATAACTGCCCAGCCGAGCGCCGGAAAGGGCCTCACCGATGCTGCGCGGGTCATCCAGCGGTGCCAGGCGATCGCGCAAAAACGCCACCAGCCGGATTTGTAATGGCCGATCCAGCTTTTTGAGCTCTTTCAGTGCGTCCGGGTCAAACTCAATTTGCCATGCCAAGATCACGCTCCACATCGGCGAGGGGGATCAGTTTTCGGTTTTTGCGTGCACGAGATTGGGCGAGGTAAAAATCCTCTAAATCATCCAAGTGCTCAAGAATGGCCTCGCGGGCCAAAGCCGTTTTGGTGCGGCCGGTCTCCAGGGTGAGTCGATTCAAACGCTCTTCAATGTCGGCGGGCAGGCGAATGGCAAGCATGACAGGCTCCTTTGCTATACAAGTATAGCCATGCATAACTGGCTCCTGACGATATGGCCGCTGGCCCATGGAACGACGCGGTGTTCATTCCGGAGCATGACCCAGAAAGCACCTTTGGCCGCTAGCGCAAAAGCAATCCTTATGTGGGTGGGACTTGATGCATCGCCAGTCAGCACCGCCCAATTTTTGCCCTTGATAGACTGGCGCCATCCCTAACCCCCGGGCGGCTACCCGATACACCATGAACCTCAAATATCTTTGCCTTTGCTTGCTGGCCCCCGCTTGGGCCATAGCCCAATCCGAAACCCCTGCCGTCACGGTGTCGGCTTTGGACGAATTGCAGGTGTCGCAAAAGACCTGGGGCATGTACACCACCTTGGGTCTGAACGGCTGGGGCGTGGGCGTGGTGCATGGCTGGTCAGACAAATGGAGCCTGCGCGCTGACATTTCCACCTTTACCCGCAGCCAAAGCCTGAGCCAAGACGGCACCAACTACAACCTGGACCTCAGCCTGGGCACGCTGGGCGTGTATGCGGATTACCGGCCGTTCTCGGGGGTGTTTCGGGGCACAGTGGGGGCCTTGCTCAAGTCGCCCAGCGCGCAGATGCTGGCCACGCCGTCATCGGCCACCACCATCACTGTGAACAACACCACCTACAACATCACCAACGACCAACTCAAGGGCAAGTTTGAATTTCCCAGCTTGATGCCCTACGTGGGCCTGGGCTGGGGCCTGGGAAAGCCTTTGGACAAGGGCTTTAAATTTGTCTTCGACCTGGGGCTGGCGATCGGCGCGCCCAAAGCCACCTTGAGCGGCACCGGCACGGCGCTGAGCACATCGCAAGCCCAGGCCGACATCGCAACCCAGCAACAAAAAATCAACGACGACGCGTCCAAACTGATCGGCCTGCCGGTGATCAAAATCGGTGTGGGCTACGTGTTTTAAACGCTCATTCGGTGCGTCTGGACAGGCTGGTTCTGCGGCAACACATTCCCTGACACCGCCCTGGGCGGCTGGACCGCCTTTATTTAACCTTGCAAATTGCTCATTAGATAGGCAAAATGCAAGGTTAATTTATATCGGTGTGACCAATGGACATCTCTCGCGCCCTGTTTCAATCGGCACATGATCGGCTGTCGTACTCGCCCGGCTTGGTGCTGCTGGGCCCCCGCCAGGTGGGCAAAACCACCTTGGCCAAGGCGATTTCCCAAGCGCATCCCGCCGCTTTACACCTGGACTTGCAGCTGGAAACCGACCGCGCCAAGTTAAGCGCTGGCAGCGGTTTTTTGGCGGCCCACCGGGACCGCTTGCTGGTGCTGGACGAAGTGCAGTACGTGCCGGAACTCTTTGCCCAATTGCGCCCCGAGATTGACGCCGACCGCCGCGCGGGGCGTTTTTTGTTGCTCGGCTCGGCCTCAGGCCAACTGCTGCAACAAAGCTCTGAATCACTCGCTGGGCGGGTGAGTTACTTGGAGCTCACGCCCTTTTTGGCCCATGAAGTGATGGCGTCTGCCACTGACGGCGAAACACCCAGCACCGACCTGATCACCTTGCAAAAATTGTGGTTGCGCGGCGGCTTTCCTCTGAGCTTCACCGCGGCCAGCGACGCGCAGTCTTTGGCTTGGCGGCAAGATTTCATGGCCACCTTTCTCAACCGCGACTTGCGCGAGTTTGGTCTGAATGTGCCCGCCCAAACCCTGCAACGCTTTTGGCGCATGACGGCGCATCTGCATGGGCAATTGTTCAATGCGTCGCAAATTGCAGGCGCTTTGGGCGGCATTTCGCACACCACGGTGGGCCGCTATTTGGACGCATTGGTCGACACCATGATGTTGCGCCGCTTGGAGCCACATTTTGTTAATTTGGGTAAGCGCTTGGTGAAGTCGCCCAAGGTATACGTGCGTGACAGCGGCTTGCTGCATGCCTTGTTGCACATCACCGACTTGAACGCTTTGGCTGGACACCCCAGCGCAGGCGCATCGTGGGAAGGTTTGGTGGTTGAGCACCTGTGCGCATTGGCTCCGCCTGGCGCAGACATCGGTTTTTACCGAACCGCTGCGGGGGCAGAGTTGGATGTGGTGGTGGCTTGGGGCAGCCGCAAAGTGGGCTTTGAAATCAAATTTTCCGCAGCACCCAAAGTCACCCGAGGTTTTTGGCAGGCTTGCACCGACGTGGACGTGGACGCGGCCTACATCGTGGCACCCGTGGCGCAAGGTTGGCCTCTGCAAACCGAAACGACCTATGCGGTCAATGTGGCGTCTGTGCTGGAATTGGCCACTGTGTTCAAAGCCCATGAGCCCAGTCAAGGCGTCTTGGCCCGCTGATACAAAGGCAGCACCTTGTCCATGTTGGCCTGCATTTCTTGGATGCGGCTGTTGCCGGAAGGGTGGGTGCTCATCCACTCGGGCGGGGCGTTTTGGTTGTTGGCGCTCATTTTTTCCCACAGGGTCACGCCCGAGCGCGGGTCAAAACCGGCGCGGGCACCCAGCTCCATGCCCACCAGGTCGGCCTCGGTTTCGTCTTCGCGGCTGAACTTCAGGGTGAGCAAGTTGGCGCCCTGCTGGGCCACCATGTCGGTGATGCGCGGGTCTATGCCAAAAATGCCTGCCACCAGCGCGCCGCCAATGCGCGACAGGCCTTGGGTGGCCGTGCTTTTGCCGATGCGCTCGCGCGCATGCTCGCGCAGCGCATGCGCCACCTCGTGGCCCATGACCATGGCCACCTCGTCATCGCTCAAGTTGAGCTTTTTCAGGATGCCGTAATAAAAGGCGATCTTGCCCCCGGGCATGCAAAACGCATTGACCTGGTTGGAGCCAATCAGGTTGACTTCCCACTTCCACTCGCGCGCGCGCGGGTTCCACTCGTAGCTGTGCGGGATGATGCGCTGGGCAATGCCGCGCAAGCGCAACACCTCGGGGTGGTTGTCGGGGCCCAGGGCTTTTTTCTCAGCGGCTTGTTTGAGCATTTGCTGGTACTGCTGACGCGCCGAAGCCTCGACCTCTTCAGCCGGCACCAGCTTGGCAAAAGCCGACTCTTTGCCCACCTCCACGCCTTCGCGGGCGCTCGCCACCAGCGGTGAGAACAAGCCTGCCCCGGCCGCGCACAAAGCGCAGCCGCGCAGAAAACTGCGCTTGTGGGCATCAACGGTCGTTGGGTTGGGATTCATGAGGCCTCCAGCCAAAGGGGTGTCGTGCTGTGCAAGCCCTTCACAATAGGGGCCATGAACGATACATCAAGTCCAACAACCCCAGCGGCCCCGCTGAAATGGTGGGACACGCTGAAGGTGTATGGCCAACCGGCCAGCTTGCGCATGCTGGCGCTGGGCTTTGCCGCGGGCTTGCCTTTGCTGTTGGTGCTGGGCACGCTGAGTTTTCGCCTGCGCGAGGCGGGCATTGACCGCAGCACCATTGGCCACCTGAGTTGGGTCGGCCTGGCCTATGGCTTCAAATGGGTGTGGGCCCCGCTGGTGGACCGCCTGCCCCTGCCGGTGCTCACCCCCTGGCTGGGGCGGCGGCGCAGTTGGCTGCTGGTGTCGCAGTTGGCCATCATGGCCGGGTTGGCGGGCATGGCCTGGCAAGACCCGCGCACGGGTCTCACCCCGCTGGTGGTGTGCGCCTTGTTGGTGGCGTTTGCTTCGGCCACCCAAGACATTGCGCTGGACGCGTTTCGCATCGAGTCGGCCGATGCACGACTGCAAGCGGCGCTGGCCGCGAGCTACCAAACCGGATACCGCTTGGCCATGATTTGGGCCGGGGCAGGCGTGCTGTGGATCGCTGCCCACCAAGAGGCCATCGGCCAAAGCGGCTACCAACAACTCGCTTGGCAAGCCGCCTACTTGGTGATGGCCGCGTCCATGGGGGTGGGCTTGGTCACCGTGGCGTTTTCGCGCGAACCCGCACCCGTGGCCTTGGCACCCGCGCGCAATCTGGCCGAGTGGCTGCAGTCCGCCGTGGTCGCCCCATTCACCGACTTTTGGATTCGCCACCGCTGGCATGCGGTGTTGGTGTTGGCGCTGATAGCGGTCTACCGCATCAGCGACGTGGTGATGGGCATCATGGCCAACCCGTTTTATGTCGACATGGGCTACACCAAAGAAGAGGTGGCCGCCGTGACCAAGGTGTACGGCGTGGTGATGACCTTGCTCGGCGCCTTCATCGGCGGCGCGATGGCGCTGCGCTGGGGCGTGATGCGCGTGCTCATGCTCGGCGCGGTGTTGTCGGCCCTGAGCAACCTGCTGTTTGCCTGGCTGGGCCAGCACGGCCACGATGTGACGGCGCTGATCGGCGTGGTCTCGGCCGACAACCTGAGCAGCGGCATTGCTTCGGCGGCCTTCATCGCCTATTTGTCCTCACTCACCAATGTGCAGTACTCGGCCACCCAGTACGCCTTGTTCAGCTCGCTCATGCTGTTGCTGCCCAAATTTATGGCCGGCTTTTCGGGGCAGTTTGTGGACGCCTGGGGTTACGAAGCATTTTTCTCCGGCACCGCCTTGCTGGGCCTGCCGGTGTTGGTGCTGGTGTGGCTGGCAGGGCGCGCGCAACGCGGGGGCGATGGCACCCCGCCCAAAACACCAAACCACACCCCGGTGCCTTTTTGAGATAACAACATGCCTTTGCACACCCGCTTCACCCAAGCCTTTGGCCTGACCACCCCCATCGCTTTGGCCCCGATGGCCCTGGCCAGCGGCGGCGCCTTGAGCGCGGCCTGCGCCCAAGCCGGTGCGCTGGGCTTGTTGGGCGGGGGTTATGGCGAGCTGGAATGGACGCTGCGCGAGCACCAATTGGCCACGCAACTTTTGAGCGCCCAGCCCGAGGCCTTGGCGCGCTTGGGCTGCGGCTTCATCACCTGGCGCTTGGACCAAGACGCCAGCGCCTTGGACGCCATGCTGGCCCAAGCCCACAAACCCGCAGCCATGATGCTGTCGTTTGGCGACCCGCGCCCCTATGCCGCACGGCTGCAAGCGGCGGGTGTGCCGCTGATGTGCCAAGTGCAAAACCTGGCGCAAATCCCGTGGGCAATCGAGGCCGGTGCCGCCGTGCTGGTGGTGCAAGGCATGGAGGCCGGTGGCCACGGCATGAACGCGCTGCAAGGGCGTGGCACCTTTGCCCTGGTGCCCGAGGCCGCTGATTGGCTGACCGCCCACGCGCCGCACACCCTGTTGCTGGCCGCCGGTGGCGTGGCCGATGGACGCGGTCTGGCGGCGGCGCTGGCCTTGGGGGCCGACGGCGCGTTGATTGGCTCGCGCTTGTGGGCCTGCCGCGAGAGCCTGGCCAGCGAAGCGGCCAAACAACAAGCGGTGGTCACCGATGGCGACGGCACCGCCCGCAGCGCGGTGTTTGACATCTTGCGCCAAAAAAATTGGCCTGAACCGTATGACTTTCGCGCCATCCGCAACGGCTTGCACCGCCAATGGGAAAACCGCATCGACGCCTTGCGCGCCGACCCAGATGCCGCCCGCGCCGACTACCAAGCCGGGGTGACCGCGGGCGACTTTGACCGCGCCCACGCAACGGTGGGCGAAGCCACCGGCCTGATCCACGACCTGCCCTCGGCGCCAGACTTGATTGCCCGTATCAGCCTGCAAGCCCAGCAAATCCGCGCGGCCCTTTGAAGCTACGCCCGCGCACTTGGCGCGGGCTGAGCGCTGATCACAGGCCCAGCGCTTGCCGCACCCGCTCGGGGCGGATATCGTTCAGGCAGCGGGTGTGGCCCAACGGGCATTCGCGCTCAAAGCACGGTGCGCAAGACAGGGCCGGGGTGTAAGCCGCATCGCGGGCCAGCCACAGCACCTGGGCTTGCGGGTTGAGCGGGGGCGTGTGTTCCGGGCTGGACGAGCCAAACAAGGCCACCTGTGCCACGCCGAAAGCGGCGGCCACGTGCATCAGGCCCGAGTCGTTGCTGACCACCGCGCGGGCGCTGGCGATCACGTCCATGGCGGTGAGCAAGTCGGTGTGCCCGGCCAGGTTGCGCACCTGGTTGGCTTGCGCTGCGTTGACTGGGGCAGCGATTTCATCGCACATTGCGGCCTCTTTGGCTGATCCGATCAGCACCGTGGGCAGGCCCAGCGATTGCGCCAAGGCACTGAAGTGAGTGGCCGGCCAGCGTTTGGCCGGGCCATATTCGGCCCCCGGCACCATCACCACATATGACTGCGCCACCAAGCCCAAATGTTGGAGGGTGGCATTCACCTGGGCCGGGCTGCGCTGCAAACGCGGTCGCGGGTCCACCTGCGGCGCGCGCAAGCCCCGAATGGGTACGCCACCGCTGCCAGGCTCAAACGAGGCGGCCCCCAACACCGAACTCGCCCAGTCGCCCGCGCCCGCCGCTGCCACGCTGGCAGGTGGATCGATTCGGGCCAAAGCCAGGTAATGGTCCACCATGGGCGGGCGCTGATCGCGCGGCGGATTGGGCAAGCGCCGGTTGAGCACGCCCCAGCGCGCCTCGCCCTGGTAGCCCATCCGCAAGGGAATACCCGCCCACCAAGGCAACAAGGCACTTTTGAGGGAGTTGGGCGCCACGTAGGCCCGATCGAACTGCCCATGCAATTGGCGCGCCATGGCACGCCGCGCCGACCACTGCAAACCACCGTGCTGAAAGGGCAACTCGACCACCGCCACCACCGCGCCCATGGCGCGAAACACGGGGGCTACCCATGGCAAGGCGGCCACCGTGACCACCTCACCGCGCATGTGCAAACTGCGCAGCAAGGGTTCGCTCATGATGGCGTCCCCAATCCACTGCGGTGCAACAAACAAAGATCGGGTCATGCTGGGCTCAAAGAGGTGTCAAGGCAGGCCCGACCTGCCAGCCCGGTGGGTGGGCCGAGCATTGCAGCAAGGGCCTCAGCGCCTCAGTGGGCGCTGACGTGCTCGCCGTCTTTGAGTTTGTACTCGGTGCTGCAATACGGGCACTTGGCATGGCCGGTGTGGGCCACATCCAAATACACTTTGGGGTGGCTGTTCCACAAGGCCATGTCGGCTTTGGGATTGGGGCAAAAAACGCCGCCGTGGCCATTGAGGTCTTTGGCCAGTAATTCTATGGGGGGCTTTAGCATGACAGTCCTCACACCAGGTTCAGCCAATGGGCGTATCGGGGGTTGCGGCCATTGACGATGTCAAAAAACGCGGTTTGGATTTTTTCGGTGATCGGCCCACGGCTGCCCGCGCCCAACTCGATGCGGTCGAGCTCGCGAATCGGCGTGACTTCAGCGGCGGTGCCGGTGAAGAAGGCCTCGTCGGCGATGTAGACCTCGTCGCGGGTGATGCGCTTTTGCACGATCTCCAGGCCCAGGTCTTTGGCGATGTGAAACACGGTGTTGCGGGTGATGCCGTTCAAGGCGCCAGCCGACAAGTCGGGGGTGTAGATGACGCCGCCCTTGACGATGAACAAGTTTTCACCCGCGCCTTCGGACACAAAACCCGAGGCGTCCAACAACAGGGCTTCGTCGTAACCATCGTCGAGCGCTTCCATGTTGGCCAGGATGGAGTTGGTGTAATTGCTCACCGCTTTGGCCTGGGTCATGGTGATGTTGACATGGTGGCGGGTGTAGCTGGAGGTTTTCACGCGGATGCCGCGCTGCATGCCCTCTTCGCCCAGGTAAGCGCCCCAGGCCCAGGCGGCGATCATCAGGTGGATCTGGTTGCCTTTGGGCGATACCCCCAATTTTTGTGAGCCAATCCAGGTCAAGGGACGGATGTAGCAGCTCTCCAGTTGGTTTTCGCGCACCACCTGTTTTTGGGCCTCATTGATTTGCGCCGCCGTGAAGGGGATCTTCATGCGCAAAATTTTGGCGCTGTTGATCAAGCGCTCGGTGTGCTCTTGCATGCGAAAAATGGCCGTGCCCTGGGCCGTGTGGTAAGCGCGCACGCCTTCAAACGCGCCGCAGCCGTAGTGCAATGTGTGGGTCAAAACATGGATCTTGGCATCTCGCCATTCCACCATCTGACCGTCCATCCAAATCTTGCCGTCGCGATCGGCCATGGAGGGGGGCATTGCGGTCATGAGAATCCTTTCAAGCGAAGCCTGTGTCCAGGATCGGCAATTTTACGTTGCGTCGCCGGCGGGCGGCCCGCCCAGCCGGGTGTGGGGCACTTCGGCATCGGCGGGAGCGCCCGCCGGGGGCCGCTCCAAGGCCCACTTTTGCAAGCGCCCGTCTTGGAACACACAAGTCACCACCGACTGGCTGTTGTCGCGCCAGCGAAACACTTCGGGCTGCTCGTCCTTGGGCGACATCGGTTCGCCCAAGCTGCGGGTCAAGGCAATGACATGCATGAGGTTGACCCCGGCTTTGAGCTTGGCATGGAGCATGACTGCACTGTCCACATGGCCCATGGGCCGGTTGGCGGCACGCTCGAGCACCTTGACCAGGCGGGTGAAGTGCAGCAAGGCCCACATCACCAAGCCACCCAGCACCAAGAAAAAACCCATCCATTGGTAAGCGTGATAGCCATAGGCCAAGCCGGCCACCGCGGCCACGGGTACTCCAATTTGTTGCAGCTTCATGCCGACATTGTGTCAGCTGGCGCTGCGCCCGCTCGGCCATCAGCCCAGGCCGCGCACCACCGTCATGGCCTCATCCACCCGATCGACGGCGTGGACCGTCATGCCCTCGATGGGTTTTTTGGGCGCATTCGCTTTGGGGATAAGGGCCACGCTGAAACCGAGTTTGCCCGCCTCTTTCAAGCGCTCTTGGCCGCGCGGGGCGGGGCGCACTTCGCCCGCCAAACCGACCTCGCCAAAAGCGATGAAACCTTTGGGCAAGGGCTTGCCGCGCAAGCTGGAGGTGATGGCCAGGAGCACCGCCAAATCGGCGGCCGGCTCGCTGATGCGCACACCGCCCACCGCGTTGACAAACACATCTTGGTCCATGCAGGCCACACCGGCGTGGCGGTGCAACACCGCCAGCAGCATGGCCAAGCGGTCGCGGTCCAAACCGACGCTCAAGCGACGCGGACTCGGGCCACCGCTGTCCACCAAAGCTTGGATTTCTACCAATAAAGGGCGGGTGCCCTCCAAGGTGACCATGACGCAACTGCCCGGCACCGGCTCGGCGTGTTGGCTCAAAAAAATGGCGCTGGGGTTGCTGACGCCCTTGAGCCCTTTTTCGGTCATGGCGAAGACGCCGATTTCATTGACCGCACCATAGCGGTTTTTGATGGCCCGCACCAGCCGAAAGCTGCTGTGGGTGTCGCCCTCAAAGTAAAGCACGGTGTCGACCATGTGCTCAAGCACACGCGGGCCCGCCAGTGCACCCTCTTTGGTGACATGGCCCACCAACACCATGGCAATGCCGCTGGCCTTGGCCAATCGGGTGAGGTGGGCAGCGCACTCGCGCACCTGGGCCACCGAGCCCGGCGCGCTGGTCAGTTGGTCGGAATAAACCGTTTGGATCGAGTCAATCACCGCAATGTGCGGGGACTGCGCCTGCAAGGTGGACAAGATTTTCTCCAGCTGGGTTTCGGCCATCACCCGCACTTGGCTGTGATCCAGCCCCAAGCGACGCGCCCGCAAAGCCACTTGGGCGCCTGACTCTTCGCCGGTCACGTACAGGGTGTTTTGGCCGCTGCGCTGCAAGCCGTCCAAGGCTTGCAGCAGCAAGGTGGATTTGCCAATGCCCGGGTCGCCACCGATCAGCACCACGCCGCCTTCGACCATGCCGCCACCGAGCACCCGATCAAGCTCATCTTGCCCGCTGGGTGTGCGCGCCACGTCGTGTGCCTCAATGTCTGACAGGGCCGTCAACACCGAGGCCGGCGCCAACCCGGCACGCGGGGCAAAGCGGTTTTTCACCGCACCCGCATCACTGACCACGGCCTCAACCAGGGTGTTCCAAGCCTCGCAGTGCGGGCATTTGCCCAGCCACTTGGGGCTGGTGCCTCCGCATTCGGTGCAACTGTATTGGGTTTTGTCTTTGGCCATGGCGCATGATAGCTGTACAAATAGACAGTGACAATGCGCTCTTTGCAATGATGCCCCCATGTCGGTCAACCGCTCCTGCGGCCTGCGTCGTTGGGCCGCGCCCGCCATGGGCGCGGGTATGTGTAGGATGCGAGACTTGCCCTGGCCACGCTGCGCCGGGTCAGCCCATGGAGAGAGCATGAAAACACCGGTCAATCGCTTCAAGCAGGCCCTGCAAAACAAGCAAGTGCAACACGGTTTGTGGACCAGCTTGGCCAGCCCCTATTCCACCGAAATTTGCGCGGGGGCTGGATTTGATTGGGTGCTGCTCGACGGTGAACACGCGCCCAACGACTTGCAATCGATCTTGATGCAGTTGCAAATCATTGCCGCCTACCCCGACACTTCGCCCGTGGTGCGCGTACCGGTGGGGCACGGGCATGCGGGCACCACCTTGATCAAACAATTCCTGGACGTGGGGGCCCCGACCATATTGGTGCCCATGGTCGACACCGCTGAACAAGCCCAAGCCTTGGTCCAAGCCATGCGCTACCCGCCGCAAGGCATTCGCGGGATGGGCGGCGCCCGCGCATCCCGCTGGGGCCGCTACCCGCAGTACGCCAAAGAAGCCAACGACCAAGTGTGCTTGCTGGTGCAAGCCGAGACCACCACTGCCTTGAAAAACCTGGAATCCATTGCGGCGGTGGAAGGGGTGGACGGCGTGTTCATTGGACCCGCCGATTTATCGGCCTCGATGGGCCATGCGGGCAACCAAACCCACCCCGAGGTCAAAGCCGCCATCGAAGACGCTTTTGCCCGCATCCTCAAAGCGGGCAAGGCCCCAGGGTTTTTGACCCCCGATGAAGAGCTCGCACGCCACTACCTGGGGCACGGTTGCCTGTTCATGGCCGTGGGCTTGGACAACAACTTGCTGGCCCGCCACACCAGCGCCTTGTGCCAGCGATTCAAAAACCCTGGCGCAGCCAGCCCCGCTCCCAGCAAAGGCAGCACCTACTGAGCGGCAGGCCCATGGATTTCACGCCTGCCTTGACCCTGCCACCGTGCCCAGCCCACTTTCACCCCGATGAGTGGGCGGCGCGCCAGCAATTGGCCGCTGGCTACCGGGTGTTTGCCATGCTCGGTTGGGTGGAGATGATTTACAACCACATCACCTTGCGCGTGCCCGACAGCGTGAGCGGCCGTGAAAAGCATTTTTTGATCAACCCGTTTGGTCTGCACTACACCGAGGTCACCGCCAGCAATTTGGTCAAGATCAACCTGCAAGGCGAGGTGGTGGGGGGCTCGGCACAGCGGGTCAACCCAGCCGGCTTTGTGGTGCACAGCGCCATCCATGCCGCCCTCGATCAAGCCCACTGCGTGATGCACACCCACACCACCTCGGGCATGGCCGTGGCCTGCTATGAAGGCGGCTTGCAACCGGACAACTTTTACAGCGCTCAGTTGCATGGCATGGTGGCATATCACGACTTTGAGGGCATCACCGTGCATGCCGATGAAGGGCCGCGCTTGCTGCAACACATGGGCACCAAGCCCGCCGTCATTTTGCGCAACCATGGTTTGTTGACCTGGGGCAGCACCTTGCCCCAAGCCTTTGTGCTGCTGTGGACGCTGCAACGCGCCTGCGATGTGCAACTGGCCACCTTGTCCATGGGACGGGCCACCCCCATCGGCGCCGATGTCGCTGCCCGCTGTGCACAAGATGCCTTGCAATTTCACCCGGCCCACGGCGCAGGCCAAGATGTGTTTGATGCCATGGTGCGCCTGGCGCTGCGCCAAGACCCAGGGTTTCAGGCATGAAGGTCGCCCTGGTCGGCGCCGGTGCCATTGGTTGTTGGTTGGGCGCGCGGTTGGCCCAGCAAAACCACACCCCGATCCAATTGAGTGTGTTGGCGCGCGGCGAGAGTTTGCAAGCCATCCGCGCCCACGGCGTGCAATTGCACATCGCGGGGCAAACCCTGCAAGCGTCTGTGCAAGCCAGCGATCAAGCGGCAGACTTGGGCGCGCAAGACCTGGTGTTGGTGGCCCTCAAAGCCCCGGCCTTGGGCGAGGTGGCACGCCAGTTGACCCCGCTGATCGGGCCCCACACCGTGGTGTTGACCGCCATGAACGGCGTGCCTTGGTGGTTTATGCAAGGCCTATCCATGCCCACCCAGGCCACCCGGCTGCAATCCGTCGACCCCGACGCGGTGATCGAGCGCGCCATCCCCGTCGAACAGGTGCTCGGCTGCGTGGTGCATGCCAGTTGCGCACTGCTCGGGCGCGGTCACGCCAAGCACCACTTTGGCAATGGCTTGATCGTTGGCGAACCTCGTGGCGGGCACTCCGAGCGGGTACAGCAAGTGGTGGACTTGCTGTGCGCGGCCGGCTTTGAGGCCAGTGCGTCGGCGCAAATCCAAAAAGACATTTGGTACAAGCTGTGGGGCAATATGACGGTCAACCCCATCAGCGCCGTCACCGGGGCCACCACCGACTTGTTGTTGGCCGACCCGTTGGTGCGCGGTTTCATGTCGCGCGTCATGCTGGAGGCCCAAACCATCGGTGCGCGCCTGGGGCTGCCCATCGACCAACAACCCGAAGACCGCCACGCCGTCACTGCCAAACTGGGCGCTTTCAAATCGTCCATGTTGCAAGACATCGAGGCCAAACGTGCGGTGGAGCTCGATGCATTGGTCAGCGCGGTGCGCGAGCTCGGTGAGCGCACCGGGGTGGACACGCCTTTCACCGATGCCTTGCTCGGCATCAGCCGCTTGCACGCCCAGGTCCAGGGTTTGTACCCGCCGCTGTCACACCCCTGAGCCCTTGACCATGGGCTCCTCCACGCGGGCCGTCGGACTGGCCGCTTTTTTCACCTTGATGCTCATCGCCTTGATGATGGGCGCCAACCATGTGGCCGCACGGCTGGCCTTCAGTGGAGGCATGGACGTGGCCACTGGCGTGGCCGTGCGCAGTTGGGTGACCGCCGCAGTGGTGGCCGGGGTGGTGTGGTGGGCCAAGGTGCCTTGGCGGGCCGATGCAGGCCAACGCAAAGGCCTGCTCATGGTGGGCCTGGCCATCGGCTTTCAAAGCCAATGCTTGTACTCATCGGTGGCGCGTTTGCCGGTGGCACTGGCCTTGCTGGGTTTTAACACCTACCCGTTGTGGACCGCGCTGTGGGACCGCGTTTTATATGGGCGACGCACCGAACGAGCGGTCTTGCAAGCCATGCCGGTGATCCTGCTGGGGCTGGCTTTGGCGCTGGATGTGTCGGGTGCCAGCTCGGGCCTGGGCGCCATCGATCAGTGGCAACAAATGGGTGTGGGGGTGGCGTTTGCCCTGGGCGCTGCCGCCGTCTTTGGCTTGGCCCTGGTGTGGACGCAGCACGAGACCCAGGGCATGGACGGTCGGGTGCGCACCATAGGTTCCATGGTCTTGAGCGGCATGGTGGCGCTGACCGTGATCGCTGGCCAAGGCGGGCCGCATTGGCCCCACACCGCACTGGGCTGGGTCGGGCTGGCTGCACTGACTTTTTTATATGGCACGGCCTTCACCATCATGTTCACCGTGCTGCCCAAGCTGGGCGTGTCGGGCCACTCGGCGCTGATGAATGTGGAGCCCGTGTTTGCCCTGGGCCTGGCCTGGGTGGTGCTTGACCAGCGCATCGCCCCCATCCAAATCGTGGGCGCTTTGCTGGTGGTGGGCGCGGTGATTGCCCTGGGCTTGCGCCAACACGGGACCATCAGGCCGCAGTGACCACAGGCACGCGGGGTGCCAGGGCGCACATGAGTTCGTAGCCGATGGTGCCTGCCGCGGCAGCGGGCTCGTCAATGGACAGCAGCGCCCCGCCGGGGTCCTGGCCCCACAAGGTCACACTGGCACCGATGTCGGCAGCGGCACCGGCTTGGATCACTGGCTCAAGGTCAACGGCAAGCATGTCCATGCTGACCCGTCCCAAGGTACGGGTGCGCACCCCGCTGACCAGCACTGGCGTGCCGGTGGGGCACTGACGCGGGTATCCGTCGGCATAACCCGCGGCCACCACGCCCATGCGTTGGTGGCTGCTGGCGCGGTAGCTCGATGCATAGCCCACACTGTCGCCTGGGGCCAGGCTTTGCACCGCAATCAGGCGGCTGTGCAGGCTCATGGTGGGGCGCAAGCCCCAGTCGCTCAAGCTGTGCAAAGGGTGGTCGGGCGAGCTGCCAAACAAGGCAATGCCCGGCCGCACCCAATCGGCCATCACATCGGCATCCAGGTGGTGGCGCAGCAAAGCGGCGCTGTTGGCCAGGCTGCGCTCGCCTGGCAGGTCTTGGGCATTCTGTTGAAACACGGTCAATTGGTGGGCAATGCCGCGCTCGCCGTCGGCATCGCTGAAATGCGTCATCAGCGACACCTCGCCCACTTGGGGCAAGGCATTCAAGCGGCTCCAGGCGGCGCGAAAGCGTTGCGGGGCAAAGCCCAAGCGGTTCATACCCGAATTCATTTTCAAAAACACCCGGTGCCCGACTTGGGTTTTGTGGCGGCTGAGCATGTCAATTTGCGCGTCGCAGTGCACCGTGTGCCACAGGTCCAGACGCGAGCACCACTCCAGGTCGCGCGCTTCAAACACGCCTTCGAGCAACAAAATCGGGCCGCGCCAGCCCAGCTCACGCACGCGCTGCGCCTCCTCCAGGTCGAGCAAGGCAAAGCCATCGGCAGCCCGCAAGCCCTCAAAGACCCGCTCGATGCCGTGCCCATAGGCATTGGCCTTGACCACCGCCCACAAGCGGGCGTTTTGCGCGCGCGCGCGCAGCAAACCCAGGTTGTGATGCAACGCATCAAGGTGGATGGTGGCTTGGAGGGGACGGGGCATGGAGAAGTCTATTGTTGCAGGCGCATGTTATAAACCAACATGACACCACGGTGCTTAAAACGACAAATCTCGTGCTGTGCCCAGCTGGCCCAGACACCCCCACCCCAAAGCGCGATGCACCCTTCCACAATCCCCTGCATTGGAAACGCATGAAGCGCGGCTTCTACACCATCATGGCGGCCCAGTTTTTCAGCTCGCTGGCCGATAACGCCTTGTTCGTGGCAGCTGTGGAGTTGATCAAGGACTCGGGCGGGGCTGAATGGCAACGCGCCGCCTTGGTACCCATGTTCGCATTGTTTTATGTGGTGCTCGCGCCGTTTGTTGGTGCATTTGCAGACTCGCGGCCCAAAGGCGATGTGATGTTTGTGAGCAATGCCATCAAAGTGGCGGGTTGTCTGATGATGTTGTTTGGCTCGCACCCCTTGATGGCTTATGCCATTGTTGGATTGGGGGCTGCCGCATACTCACCGGCCAAATACGGCATCTTGACCGAGCTGTTGCCTGCCTCGATGCTGGTCAAGGCCAATGGCTGGATCGAGGGGTTGACCATTGCCTCCATCATTTTGGGCGTGCTCTTGGGCGGCCAGTTGGTAGGGCCTATCCTCTCAGGTGCCTTGTTGGCGCTGGACCTGCCGCTGATCGACACGGGCGTGGACACCCCGCCTGAAGCGGCCATTTGCGTGCTGGTGTTCATTTACGCGTTGGCGGCTTGGTTCAACACCCGCATCCCGCACACCGGGGTGGCCATGATCCCCATGCGCAGCGACACCCAACACAGCTTGGCCTACCACCTGATGGCCTTGCCCCCAGATTTTTGGCGCTGCAATCTGTTGCTGTGGCGGGATAAATTGGGCCAAATTTCCCTGGCCACCACCACCTTGTTTTGGGGCGTGAGTGGCAATTTGCGCTACATCGTGTTGGCCTGGAGCGCAGCGGCGCTGGGCTATTCCACCTCCCAGGCCTCGGGTTTGGTAGGGGTGGTGGCGATTGGCACGGCCGTGGGTGCGGTGGTGGCCTCGGTGCGCATGAAGCTGCACCACGCCACCCGCGTCATGCCCCTGGGTATTGCCATGGGCCTGGTGGTGCTGGGCATGAACTTCATCGACAACGTCTGGGTGGCCGCGCCGTTTTTGATCATGCTCGGCGGCTTGGGCGGTTTTTTGGTGGTGCCCATGAATGCCCTGCTGCAACACCGGGGCCACAGCCTGATGGGGGCGGGCCGCTCTATCGCGGTGCAAAACTTCAACGAACAGGCCTGCATCTTGGCGCTGGGCTTTTTGTACACCTTCTCCACCGGTATGGGCCTGAGCGCCTTTGGCGCCATCAGCGGCTTTGGACTGATGGTGGCCAGCTTCATGTGGCTGATCCAGCGCTGGCACGACACCAACACCCGCAAGCACGCGGACGAGGTGGAGCGCTTGATGAAAATCGCCCGCGAAGACCCCTCACACGGCTGAGCGCCAGCGCATGAACCCCAGCCCAACTTGGCCGGTCTTGGGCTTGCTGTTCAATGCCTTGGTGTGGGGCCTGTCGTGGTGGCCGCTGCGCGAGATGCAAGCCCTGGGCTTGCACCCCCTGTGGTCCAGTGGCTTGATCTTTGGTCTGGCATTGGGGCTGCTCAGCCTGTGGCGGCCCAAGGCTTGGCATCAGTTGCGTGCCACCCCCGCCCTGTGGACGCTGATGCTTGCCGCTGGCCTGACCAATGTGGGCTTTAACTGGGCGGTGGCCACCGGCGACGTGGTGCGGGTGGTGCTGTTGTTCTACGTGATGCCCGCTTGGTCCATCCCCATCGCTTGGTGGGTGCTGGGCGAGCGCCCCACCCGGGGTGCGCTCTGGCGCTTGGCCCTGGCCCTGGCGGGCGTGGCGCTGGTGCTCAAAAGCCCCGACACGCCCTGGCCCTGGCCCGAGAGCGCGTCCGACTACCTGGCCCTGATGGGCGGGGCCAGCTTTGCCTGGACCAATGCGCTGCTGCGCCGCCACCACGACACGCCTGCGGGCGCACGCATGATCGCCATGTTTGCCGGTGGCACGGCGCTGTCGCTGGGTTTGGCGCTGCTGTGGGTGGGCTTGGGCCACACCCAAATGCCGCACGACCTGGCCTGGTGGCCCTACGCCCTGGGCTTGGGGCTGACCTTTTTGGCCTCCAACCTGGCACTGCAATACGGCGCGGCCCGCCTGAGCGCGCACACCACCGCGCTGGTGATGCTCTCCGAGGTGGTGTTTGCCGCCCTGTCTTCGGTGGCGCTGGGGGTGTCAGCGCTATCGGCCCGCACCTTGGTCGGCGGCGGCCTGATCGTGCTGGCCGCGGCTTTGAGTGCTTGGCCCAACCGCTCCCACAAGTCGTCATCAGGATGCCCAACGATTAACTGATGTTTCTGTCCGTTTGTGCTATTGACAGGGCAGGGGTCAACCTGCACCATGCCAGCAGTTGGTTCGGCATGGCAAAAGCGCCGCACAGTCACAAGGCGCCGCTTTTGGTGCATGGAGTAAGCATGGAACACAAACAGGTTGTCATGGTCACCGGGGCGGCCCAAGGCATCGGTCGCGCCACCGCTGAAAAGTTTTTGCGCCATGGCTGGCAGGTGGTGGCGGTTGATCAACAGGCCGAGGGCTTGGCCAGTTTGCAAAGCAGCGCCCCCAATCAAGTGAGCACCTTGGTGCTGGATGTCACCGCCACAGATGCACCCGCTCAAGC
>Ga0214923_10003905_pt1 | contig 18447 bp, 5 predicted proteins | sample LL1510_MetaG_FD_177993 | JGI IMG/M metagenome (GOLD analysis project Ga0214923, IMG submission 177993) | Freshwater microbial communities from Lake Lanier, Atlanta, Georgia, United States - LL-1510 | ecosystem: Environmental > Aquatic > Freshwater > Lake | place: USA: Georgia | collected 2015-10-15 | reverse complement strand
CTCCTGTTTCACCAATTTTCGCCCTTTGAAAAAACACCGGGTTCAGTATGGTAACGCGGCTGCTTGGACTATAAAATGGCCATAACCCCCCACTCGCGGTATTTCCGCTATTGTCCATCGTATAAGATAAATACTCACTCTGAAGAACCGCTGGTAATAGTTGGAACTCGTCCATGTCAAAATCATCACAAGGAGTGCAATGGTTTCCGGATGAGTCCTTCCTTGTCGGAAGCGAGGGTGGTTCATAATAGAAATTGTCTAGCATGTATCGGTTCGAACCGGATAAAAATCGGAGCTTCGAGAGAATTGTCGCAGGTGTATCATAAAAATAATTGAAAACAAGACAATATGTATCATCGTTCATCGAATTGATAATCACGTCGGTGTCTTTCACACGATGGTCGATAAGAATCAGTTTTTTGGTAGAACCGCCACCGCCACCGCCGCCGCTGCTGCTGTTAGGCGCAGTCACCAAAACCCCGGTGTAATTTTCGATGGCTTCTGTGAAATAATATTCCTTTAGATTAACACCGGTATGTGATTCAAGAAACCAATCTCCGCCCAACGCCGCTGCACCAGTATCATCAGTGGAAGCACGCACCATAACACCGGTTTTCTTCGCAAGTTCATCAATCACGTATTTCCAGTCCGGATTTGAATACAAAGCACATGCCATCATGTCAAAATACTGTATGCCGTATCTAACATGCAACATAGTGATAAATATTGAAATACTATTCCATGACTGAAGAGATGGATCTGCCACCTCGACCGACTGAATGATTGGTTTGACACGGTCAGATGTCCGCCCGAACATTTCATATTTCGGTTTCGCATGATTATGTTGAACCAACCCGACACTCGTAAATGCAGATACACCTAATTCCGCAATTTTATCCTCTATATCTTTGAATAATTTCTTCGATGGAGTCGGTCGGGTAGGCACATCAAATACGATATGATGAACACCGGGTTGTTTTGCATTTATAATGTCTTGATAATTCGTGACACGACTATCAATCAATAGAAGATACGTTGGTGGTGATGCGATTGGCAACACCGCCTGTATATTATATTGCGTATTTGTTTCGGTCATTATGATTGACTATTACAATACATATAATTTAATTATATATATTATTTTACATTCGTTTCATGAATTTCGTTTCATTTCATTTCATTTCATTTCATTTCATTTCATTTCATTTCATTTCATTTCATTTCATTTCATTTCACAGTATTTATTCGAATAAATGTCTACGGATACGAAACAGGTACCTCGGCACTGAAACCATATTCTTTTTCTGTTGCTAGACTTGTTGCGCTAACAAATTCACCCACCACTATACTCGCAAGTGTGAATTCCACCGACCCGGCGGCGGCACTATTGTCCGACTCTACCGCGATCGATGTAACGACTTCATTATTTGCAAAACTTCCACTGCTCACACCAGAATACGTTAGTGCTGCATTTGTTGAACCGATCATCGCAGGCTCTCGCGAATACGAATTTAAGTTCATATAAAATGAATAGACAGTGCCATTCACGAGAGAATTCGGTGTTGCAAAAGTATATTTCCGATATGACCCGGCCTGTGTATATACTACCAGATATGGCAAAGATGTCTTATTTTATAACCATTACAAAATAAATTCATGTTTATACCAACGTATATTTATGTTAAACACAAGAGCGATTTACTAGCATTCATACATTTTAAGCATTCGCGACATAATCAAGCATATCGGTACCACCGACATCCACCGGGGTGACGTTGGCATATCCGGAAGCCTTGATGTTCAACTGAATCTTATAAACGCGAGCGTCGAATGACGCAACACCGGTCAAATTATGCTGATTGGGGTGAGCCCGAATAGTGACCCTGAAGCTAATAGTGTCGCCGTCAACAAGAGGAACACTCTGAACACCAGAAATATCAAAAATACCGTTGAAACGAGCAGGAGCCCTTGCTGCAATCTGGCGCATCAACTCACGGCAAATATTCGAGTTGGTGTCTTGGAGGTTGGTAGCGTAGTTACCAGAACCATCTGTTTGCCCTTGAGCCAGGACCGCCGCGCTGGTTGTACTAACTGTATTAAGCGCACTCATAATTGCATCCTTAGCGATGCGTCCCTTGGCAGAAAGATCGGCCAGAAGACCCTCTTCGTTGTTAAACAAGTCAACACCGAAAGGGGTATTAAAGAGATGCTTAGCCAAAAATCGGACAAAATCGTGCTTAACAAGGTTCTTGTTGGCCTGGATATTACTATCAACAGGCAAAATAAGACCTGGAGTACCACCGGTCGTCATCGATGCGTGAGCAGGGTTCAGAGATGCATCATTCGGCCATGCATTCATGAAGACGTAGTACTTAATGTCTGAAGAACTGAGGTCGTTGACATCAAAACTGTCGGCCTGGAACTTAAATACGTTGCGCATATCAGACAACTTCATGTTATAGATAGCAACGGCGCTAACGTCAGTAAATGATAGAGGATTTTCACCTGTAAGACCACCGCAGATGTCAAGAGTGAAATTCCTGTCCAAATGCGGAAGCGTGAAGTTAATGAGAGACATGTTATCGTTTATATTATTAGTCAATATTTTATTTTTGTAATTCTAACAAACATACCATTTTTCGTATAGTCGTTATTAATACGTAGTTGTTAATTCAATCGCCACCGAATAATCGTTATTTTGTATATCTAAGGTTTCTCCAAATCGATCCACCAGTCGTAAATGCAATTTTTCGATTTTAACCGGTCCAAAATAATCCCGCTGCTTAAATATCAAGTCACTTGGGCTGGTATAATTAATATTCAGAGCTGGGGCAGTAATTGGAATTCTCGCAATAATATTATTCCCTAAATGTGTTCCTCCTCCTGTTTCTGCGATGATCGTATTGGATGTAAAGTTACGATTGTAATCATCCAATTCTAAAAAGAAATATTGTGTAACAGCGCTACCGTAAGAGGATTCACTTTCCACATAAAGATTATACTTGAGTGGTTGAAATGTCGCATTCGGGTCAAATCGACTTTGAACTACATAAGGTTTATCCCCAAAATACGTGTCTTTATAAAACCCGACCGCCCAACCTGCATTTTTATATAATGGTCGCATCTTCGTATTTGATCGTGTGACTTTACCGGTGTGTGGGTCCAATTTCGGGCGAAAGCATTGTAATGTTTTTGATGTCATATGTGTCCGTGCCGATGCTGAGCTTGCACATTCATTACCATTCGGGTCAGGATCTACCATCACCGATACAGTTTGCCCATTCAGAGAGACATCTTGTGTCGTTATCTTTCTTATAAAAACACCACCTTCTTTATAATAATCCGTAAATGATTTGTCTTCTTGTATATTAAAATCCAACTTGAACCAGAAATTCGGCGAGTATTGGTAATTCGTTGAATAAGAACCGGAAAATGCCCGATAATGTGGTTCTGATGGTACGGTCGATAACGGCGGAATAGAGTCGGATGTTTCTCTCGAACGAACGATTGACCTTGTTGAAAGGTCGCTTACTTCGACTATGAGATATTTTAATCCGTTATAGAGAAGCTGATTGGTTGTTGCGGCAGTATAAGCGGTCGTCGCTCGTGGTATATAAGTTGGCACATTCGATATATCTATCAAATCAGCAACTACTGTGCCGGCTGTCGGCGGAAGAGCATTAATGAAATAATTGCTTATTAATATTTGAAAATCAGAAGAAACCAAAAAACCCTCAGGAATAATAATCGTTTCAGAATGATTAATAAATACGGTCTTTGTTAGTCCGCCTTCAATATACCTCTGCGGCACATTATACAGATGAACCGTGAAAATATTGTTTTTTTTATTATTAGAAAACATTTTTACCATATTCGGAAACTCCATCGACACAATTTTCATAGAAAGCACATTATTAATCGGGGTCGGTAAATTCCAAATATAATCCGCGGATGTTGTGTTGCCGTGATTCTCTCGGAAGAGAGTGTCAATACTAATAATGCGTTTAATCGTGCGTCTTTCTAGGGGGTTAATCACGCCCTTCGCATATTCATGGACGATCGATGGTGATGCGATAAGATTCGGGTTGATATTTTGAACACGCCCGTCTTCTTTCGGCATCATCACCAGTTTATCCCCGTCACTCAAAATAGATGACGGCGCGAATTTCTGGATGAGACGATTTTCCGTCGTTTTTCCTGAAGATGACGATAGATTGGCATCTGTAATGAAAGAAACGCCAGATTGGAGATACTGAAGGATTCGTTTTTGGGCTTCGTTGAAAAAGATGAGATATTCGTCATCTTCGCTATAATTATCGGAAAATGGCATGTCGCCGCCGATACCCGTTGCATTATAATTTTTATATTGTTGCACGATTTCCTTCGTAGCATTCTTGATATAGTCCTCAGTTACGTTGCCTTTTTGACTCTTCGGAATTTTATAGATATCCAATAGGTCTTCCACCGAATAACTATTGATATCGAGGTCGAATCCATATTTACCCCGCTGGGTTCCGCTATCTTGTTTCGACATGATTAAAATACTATTTATTATTCTTATTACAATACTATTATGTAATAAGAATGTATTTATCTTTATTTGTCATCCAGGGGAGGGGTCGTAATGTATTGTATTTACACATTTGCTGGCCCAATACTTGCGATGATAGAACCGAGTAAATCTGGGTCCCAAATACCGTTTTCTGGATAACCATATGTCTTAATATATGCGAGGTATTCTGGTTTGATTTCAATAGGAATAACTGTAATATGTTGGTCGGGAAAAAGTGACATAGAACCGCGCAACATATTCAATTGCGCGAGAAGTTCATTCGGATCGTTAAACTTGTCGGCGATTACTTTGTACGCGTCTCTCTGCGCAGTAACACTCGTATTTGTATTGTACATGTTGATGGATTGAAGCAGACCTTCTAAATTTGTATTAATGAACTTTCGGACTTTTTCATAGGTTGCGCTTAATGGTTTTCTCGCGGTGTATAATCCGAAAGAATAATTGTTGTATAATGTTTGGTTGAGTTGTGATTTGATGATATCGAATGCACCGGATGCATAGTTTTTACTGATCTCGCTAATATCCGTGACAATCGCACTACTCATTAATGTTTCTATTTCCGCAGATCCACCATCGCCGCCACTTCCTCCGCCACTTCCGCTGCCGCTGCCGCCGGTAGTAATAGTGGTAGTTGTGCTGTTGCCATTAATAGATGCAGTCGTCGCGCCACTATTTACACTACTAGTTAGACTTAACATATTTGACCCTCCCCCACCGAATGAGGTACTACTTGTTACTTTTCTAAATACACTATTTGTTGTCGATGATTTTCTTACAAACGACATGATTCACGCGGTTTCGTCGCTACTGTATTATCGTAAGAAGAAGTATTACTTAGATTGGGCGTGTTGTTATCGCGAATGATGCATTATCGAAACTAGCGGTTGGTGCATTTCCGATACTGTTGCCTCCATTATTTCCTGCTACGCCTAGGAGATTCACCGCACCGCCGGTCCAAATGCTCGATGCTGCGTTTGATACTGGTGGTACCTCTGCTATGATGTCGATTTGTGCTATGCCGGTTCCGCTACCGCCCATACCACATGTCATACCGCCATAGTCGGCATTCGGTTCAGTGTCGCCACCGTCTGAGATGATGATTTGACTGTTGATGAGTGGTGTTGGTCCGATACGTGAGTTGCTAGCTATTACTGACCCATCTGAGGCATGTGGTGCTTGCAAGCCGCCGACACTCTGCCATGTCATACCATCGTCACTTGTCGCTATCGATGATGTATTGCTGTTGATAACGTCGAGGAATGGCGCGGTGCCGACGGTGGCGAACGCGACAGACGATGAGGTGCTGGTATTTCGACCAGTTGCCACCCATCGCTTTCCGGTCCATTGGACGTCGTTGCCTCCACCTGCGAATAATATATCGTTTCCGACATATGCTACATTATTTCCACCTGTAGTGAAGAGGGGTTGAGTAGTAGCCGAAGGTGTGCTCTTAAAATAATCGCTTACGACGACATAACCGATGGTGCCCCAGAATGTTTCACTTTGCGCATTCCCACCAATCTCAACTGGTCCAAGACCCAAAGTTTTCGTAATAGTTATCGTATTCGTGGTTACCACCATCGTAGATAGATTTGTCAAACGGAAAGTGAGGATGTTTCCAACCTTTATGACATTCAGAGTGTAAGCTATATTTACTGGTATGAAGCTGGTAAACACACCAATATTCTCGTCATTGGCGGTGAAATAAAGAGTTTGGTCATTACCTACCCATATTCCCCAGCCACGGGCGGAATCAACAGTATTATACATACTACCTACTATCATATGATTGTTACCAGTATTACCAATTCTTGTGAAACTAATATCGATGATCCAGTTCGGAAGTGAATTCAATACAGGAAATCGAACAGTGGGGGTTCGCGCCTGTGGAGTCAGTGCATAATTCGAATACAATACGTTTGTGCTGAACTGAACACTCGGTGCCCCCGAGACATTCCACGTTACGCCGCCGTCTGTGCTGATACTTATCGCATTTGTCGTCGATCGACCGGTTGCTATGACGTAGCCCGCGCCTCCTTCAATCGATGGCTCAATCGTGATACTTGTTCCGCCACCAAGCGCGTCGGTGAATCCAGGTCCAGGTGTTGCTGGCGCAGCGGTCCATACACTTCCAGAGTTGTCCGTTGTATAAATGACGCCGCTGCTGGTTCCGCCGGAGCTTGAACCGGTTGCGATCAGTCGCCGACCAGTATAAGCAATATCGGAAATACTGGTGAGCGCGGTGCCGTGTGCAATAGGTGTCCATGCCGCCGTGGCAGCGGTGCTCGCGGTGGCACCGGCCGATGCGACAATCTGATTTGTCCCCTGACCCGCTGCGAACCACTTGTCGCCTTTGAACGCGACACTTATGCCTTCGCCTGAAAAACAGAATGAATTAGATTCACGTACCGATCGCCATGTTCCGGCAGCACCAGTCGCGTCAAGAGAATAAATGACGGAAGAGAAGGACGCGTCGGCGGTGGTGCCAGTATTTTCGCCGGTAGAGATCCACATATTATTGTCGGCGTTCCACGTAATCGAGCGCGCGGCTGTATCGAACCCACCGGTGCTGATGTTGGTTAATGGGATACTCTGCCATCCGCTTGCGCCGGTAGGGTTGGTGGTTCGCATCAGGGTGCTTGTGCTGCCGTTACCCGGTGTGCCCGCCGCAATCCAGACATGACCGTTATACGCGAGAGAATAGACTTGCGAGAGGATAGCACCGGTGCCGACGATGGGGGTCCAACTTTGCCCCAAAACATCGGTTGAAATATATAAGCTTACGTTGGAAGCATCGATGCCATTTCTTCCACCCGCAATCCAACGCCCATTCGATGAAGCACTCGCGTCTAACTGATTCCACACGCATGTATTCAGATTGAGGGATGCGTCGGCAGCAGAAACGACTGCGCTTGTCCATGAAATACCATCATCGCTGTAAAGAGCTGTTCTTGGATTCGCTTCGCTACCTAGACCAACCGCCAACCAAGATCGCGTGTGTGGAGAGAACGCGATGTCGTTGATTTGTTCCAAATCGTAAATTCCAAATCCGCCGTTGCCGGTTTTTCCTGTGGCTAATGTCCAACCAATCGCTCCTGATGGATCTGATGTATATGCGATTGATGCATTACCCGGTGTGTATATATTAACTTCTCCTGGTCGGGGCACGAAAAGATTTCTACCACCGGCGACCCACCAAGCTCGGTTTTCATAATAAATAAGTGTATTAGTAGCACCGACGGTTAATGACCCAATAATATTTTTGTTATTTTGAATTGCGAGTATATTTGTATTTCCGGTGTTGGCTTTGATCATCAAAAGATTTCCATAAATATCTGCTAATGTTGAGTTATTACTTATATACGTAATCGGATTATTGACGCCGGTATTGAATACGCGCACTCTACCGGTATCCACTAAGTTGTTAGAACCATCGTTCATAGGTGCTCCAAACGCAACTGTGGAACCATCAGCAGACATGCTTACACTCCATCCAGCCAAATCACCTATCGATTGACCATCATTATCCGATCCGCGAGCCACCCATGTGTTGTTCGTGCTCAAGTCATACACACGAACATGTCCGCGATCGGCACCAGTCGAACCTGCGTCGTTGTATGGAGCACCAACTGCTAGAGAATTACCGTTGGATGATAAACTGACACTGTATCCGGATTGATCACCACTACTTGCGATTTCATAGGAAGCGAATTCGGACCAGGTGAAACCATAGTCACGAGAGAAATATATTAGACCATTAGAAATAATTGCGGCTTGGTACTGACCACTTGATGATAAAGATATCGAATACCAATTCAAACTACTTCCAGTAGGGCTTCTTTCGGTCCATGATACTCCAAAATTGGATGAAGTCCATATATTGCCGGCATTTACTACTGCAGTTTGATATTGGCCGGAAGAAGATACTGATACCATATACCAAGATTTAGTACCTCCATTTGTTCTTTCGGTCCATGTTACTCCAAAGTCAGAAGATGTCCAGATGTTGTTGCCACTTGCCACTGATGTTTGGTATTGTCCGCTGGATGATAAAGAAACAGAACGCCAACTTTTTGTGCCTCCGGTAGTCACTTCAGTCCATGTTACGCCGAAGTCGGAAGATATCCATATATTACCGCCATTAACCACAGCGGTTTGACGCACACCGGAAGAAGATAGTGATACCATAAACCAAGTTTTAGTACCTCCAGTAGGTGTTCGTTCGGCCCATGTTATGCCGAAGTCGGAAGATGTCCATATATTAGCACCATTAACTACTGCAGTTTGATACTGCCCGTTTGATGATACGGATACTGAAATCCAATTTTTAGTATCACCGGTGGATGATGTTCGTTCAGTCCATGTTACTCCGAAGTCGGAAGAGGTCCAGATATTTCCACCAGTTGTCAACGATGTTTGATATTGCCCAGAAGATGATAAAGATATCGAAGTCCAAGACTTAGTCCCTCCAAATGAGGCTCGTTCGGTCCATGTAATTCCATAGTTGAATGAGGTCCATATATTACCTCCATCGATAACGGCGGTTTGATATTGACCTGATAACGATAACGCATTTGAGCGCCAATTTTTAGCTCCACTGGTAACAGCCGTAGTAACTACTCTTGAAGGTACTATTACACCGGCTTCTCCGTCGATATCAGCGGTTCCAGACACGCCCCAATCTAAACCGTTCCATTTATAGACACGCACTTGTCCACTTCCTATGCCGCTTGCGCCATTATTATACGGTGCTCCAATCGCAACGGTGTTGGCATCGGCCGAGAGACTAGTGCTCCAACCGCTTTGATCGCTGGTGTTTTCGCCAATTATAGATGTACCGCGTTGCGTCCATGCGGTGCCGTTCCAAGAAAATACGCGGACCTGTCCGCAATCAAGTTTAGAAGTTGTATCGGCATATGGGCTTCCGATTGAAACAACTGAACCATCCGCAGAGAGACTAACACTTGTTCCAAATTGATCGCCTTCGGTGATTTCGTAAGAGGCGCGATCGCTCCATGTCAATCCGTAGTCGCGGGAGAAGTAGATGAGGCCATTGCTGCTCTGGGTGGCGGTTTGGTATTGACCGCTAGAAGACATCGCAGTAGCCCGTACGGTTGTTGTTGTTGTTACGGTCCAGCTTACACCAAAATCGGATGATACGTATATTAGTCCGGATGCAATATTCGCTGTCTGGTATTGGCCGGTGGATGATATAGATATGTTCTCCCAACTCCCTGAAGATACACCATTTGTTATTGCGGTCCAATTCACACCAAAGTTAGAAGAAGTGTATATATTTCCGCCGTAGACGACGGCTGTTTGATATTGACCAGTAGATGATACTGATATTTTATACCAGGCTGCACCAGGTGCTCCGTTGGCAGTTGGAACCATCGACCAATTCACACCAAAGTTAGAAGAAGTGTATATATTTCCGCCGGAGGAGGCGACGGCTGTTTGATATTGACCGGTTGATGATATGGATACTGACGTCCAAGTTCGCGCGACATCTACTGCACTCCAACTATTACCGTAATTTGATGAAATGTATATTTGACCGCCATAAACTACACTGGTTTGATATTGTCCTGTTGAAGATAGCGAAACGCCACGCCATGATCTCAAACTATCTTTTGGTGTCCAAGTATTACCAAAATCAGTTGATATATATATTTGTGCGTTGGTATCAAGGGTTGCGGTTTGATATTGCCCAGTAGATGATAAAGACACGTAAGTCCAACTTCTCGAAATATCTACCGCGGCCCAATTAATTCCATAATTAGATGAAATGTATATTTGACCACCATAAACCGCGGTGCTTTGATATTGCCCCGTTGCCGACATAGCAACACCCCACCAAATCCTATTCCCACTCGTCCCCGTCGCCGTGACCACCCGGTTCGTCGCAGTCAATCCGTAGCCACCATCAATATCCAGACCGCGCTGTGCCCATGCGGTTCCATTCCAAGCATACACACGTACATGACCACTATCGGTGATATTACCTGCCCCATCATTCAAAGGTGCGCCTATTGCGACCACGTTGGCATCTTTTGACAAACTCATACTCATTCCGCTATAATCGTTCCGACCTTCACCGATGAGAATATTCGTTCCGCGCATCATCCATGCTGCACCAGACCAGTCATATACACTAACCTGACCACAATTGATAACACCGGAAAAATCATAATAAGGCGACCCTACAGCAACGCTTTTCCCATCGGCTGATAGACTTACACTTGTACCGAAACGATCGCCTTCCGTTATTTCATAAGACGCATATACAGACCAATTCAACCCATAATTCATAGAGAAATATATATAATTGCCATAAGCAGTAGCAGTTTGATATTGACCGGTTGATGATATGGATACACCTGCCCAGGTTAATGCAGGCGCTCCGTTGGCAGTTGGAACCATAGTCCAAGTCACGCCAAAGTTAGAAGAAGTGTATATATTTCCATTCCATACACACGCAGTTTGATATTGACCGGTTGATGATATTGACACACTATACCACTGCCGGCTACTATCTCTGGCGGTCCAATTCACACCAAAGTTAGAAGAGGTATAAATTTGTCCAGTCCAGACACATGCTGTTTGATATTGACCGGTTGATGATATTGATACACCGTAAATGCTTGCAGCAGGTGATCCGTTGGCAGTTGGAACTATCGACCAATTCACACCAAAGTTAGAAGAGGTATAAATTTGTCCGCCGTTGACGACGGCTGTTTGATATTGACCGGTTGATGATATTGACACACTGTACCAATTACGCGCACTATCTCTGGCGGTCCAATTCATACCATAGTTAGAAGAAGTGAAAATTTGTCCGCCATAACTAACCGCAGATTGATATTGACCGTTTGATGATATTGAAGCACTCTGCCAATTTCCGGAAGTCACACCATTCGCAGTCGTAACCATCATCCAATTCACACCAAAGCTAGATGATATGTATAGATTTCCGCCACTGGCAACACCAACAACCTGGTATTGGCCAGTTGAAGACATAGCAGTAGCACGGTAATTTACACTTGGAAGTTTATTAGTGGGTATCATTGCCCAACTCACACCAAAGTTAGAAGATAGATACATATTGGTAGTAGTAGGCGCTAATTGATATTGTCCAGTTGCTGAAATCGCCATCGTAAATTCACTATATGAACGTGTGGTGCTATTGATATTATTGATCATGATGTCTGTCGAAATCAACGTCTGAAAAACAATTCCTTTATAACCGTCAATATCTTCACCGCGTTTTATCCATTTATTATTCAAACTTAAATCATATATACGTACTTGTCCAGTTTCTCCTCCATTTGTTCCAAAATTAAATGGTGCTCCAACCGCGACTACATTTCCATCGGATGATAAGCTTACAGAATATCCACTCTGATCTCCCATGGCTTCACCGTCAATATCATTACCACGTTGCGTCCATGTGCTTCCAAATGTTGGGCTAACAAAAGTTTGTGGCGAAATCATTGTTGATGCATTCGCAGGAATCACCGAATATGACGGTTCATATGAACTAGTATTAATATTTGATGTCAATGTTGCTACGGTATTTACTCCTCCATCAAACATGAAATTCTTTGTTCCTTGGACGGCTGTCCACGAGCAAAGGTTTGTGTCGCTGGAAAAGTCCGCAACTGCTAGCGAGTAATTACAGAAGGCATTCGCACCTATCGCTCTTGCACCTGCGATAATTCCAGTTACTGATGAAGCAGTAATTGACTTCCATGTTTCACCACCGTTGGTAGAACGCGCCAGGACATTCGTCTGAGTCGTATTATTTCCTGCGACCCAAATACCATTTGAGTATGCAAGTGAATTACATACTGGAAACGGTACGCCGGCTGCGTTCGACGCAACGACTGACCATGTATTCTCTGTTATAAGAGTTGGCCGCGATGACATCGCAAATACATTCAATCCTCCAGAACCACCAACCATCCAAACTGGATTACCGTTGCCATTCATACCACCACGTCCATATGCTACCGTAAGTGCTGAAGCATTAGTTCCGGTAAATGGTGTATATAACGAGGATACTGTATTGTATTGAAGAGTATAACTTGTTCCGTTAACTGTAAGCGTACCTTTAACTGTGATAGGTGATACTGTATATGGAGGTGATGCGGCCTGTGTAGCGGTGATTGTTGTTGTTCCTAATGAAATATCCTTGATCAAAAGAAGTGCGTTGCCATAAATATCCGCAACAGATGGGTTACTACTTGTGTAAGTAATTGCCCCCAAGGTATCCAATTTAAAAACACGCACGTGGCCGGAATCAGAACCACCATCGTCGTTGGAGATGCTGCCAATCGCAACTGTTGTCCCATCAGCAGAAAGACTGACAGAGAAACCATCACTGGAGCCGGCGTGCTTACCATCAATATCATAACCAATTAAATCCCAGCCGATCGGACCGGAATTAGATCCATATTGATTACTGCTTACAAACGTTATCTTATCCGGGTTATATTTATATACACGTACATGTCCAACATCGGTGCCCGTAACGTTATCGGCAGAGGTGGCTCCAATCGCAACAATCATACCATCTGCTGAAAGAGCAACACACCGCCCGAAATAGTCACCCCCCGCTTCTCCATCAATATCAGCGCCAAGACGATCCCAACCTATGGGTCCAAATGTTGAAAGAGTTTGATCTGTTATTGCGCTTAATTTGGTTGAGTTATACTTATAAACACGTACGTGGCCGGTAGTGCTGTTTGCTGCTAGATGGCCTGCATTATATGTCGATCCAATTGCCACGATTGTTCCATCTGCTGATAACGCAATAGACATATCACTAGCACCATCACTCGCTGCCTCACCGTCAATATCTGCACCGAGGCGGTCCCACCCCCTCGGTCCAAACCCTGCATTATTTTGGTTCAGTTGATCATTCATTTTGTTTGCGTTGTATTTAAAAACACGAACATGTCCTCCATTATCACCAGTGTTGGTAGGCCCGCTTCCTCTGTCGTTTGTCTTTCCCATTATCGCGACGGTTGTTCCATCCGCAGAAAGAGCAACATTCCAACCAAAATAATCGTATGTGGCTTCTCCATCAATATCACCGCCAAGACGCGTCCATCCAAATGGACCGAACGAAACATCATTATTATTTGTGATTTGTGGTTTGCCTGGCGTGTATTTATATAGACGAACATGTCCAGAATCGGCAAGCGAGTTGTTGGAACCATCGTTTGCGTATGCTCCAATCGCAATCACAGTACCATCAGCGGAAATACTGACACTTCTTCCGCTATAATCATTCGCTGCTTCTCCATAGATATCGTCACCAAGACGGTCCCAACCTACCGGTCCAAAATCAGTAGCCGAAGGCGATGATTCTAACAATTGTGGCTGTGTCTTATTTGCACGATAACGATATACGCGAACCTGTCCTATATCATTAGAAGCATTGTTTATTCCATCACTGCCATTCGCTCCAATCACAACGACAGTTCCATCTGCTGATAGAGAAACACTGTAGCCACTATAATTATTCTGAGATCTTCCGTCTATATCTCCGCCAAGACGATCCCAACCAGCTGGACCAAAACCCGGCAGATTTTCATTCATTTGTGGTAAATTCTTTGTTGGATTGTATTTATATACACGAACGTGACCCTGATTCAGATCACCTGTAACAGCAAAGTTTGTATCAGCAGTTTGTGCGCCTATTGCAACAACGGTTCCATCTGCAGATATACTTACAGAGCTTCCAAAATTATCGCCACTTCTGTCGCCATAAATATCCCCACCAAGCAATCTCCAAATATTATTATAAACGGGAGTAATCATACCTGTGCTTATTGGTGGAGGTATGATCGCACTTCCACGTGTTGTTGCTGGTAATGTAATTGCTGAAAGTCCTGTAGAGGTTTGGGTTTGAATCGGCGTCCATAATTTACCGTTGGTTGAATGTGCGATTTGGCCACCAGGAATGAAAACTCCAGTATTTTGGTTGGTATATCCAACACCAGTAGCAACCCATGTAGCTACACCCGACGCATCAATACCCCATGCGACATCAGTTCCCGATGTTGAAAATATGCCTGCGCCGGTAGCAGCAGCCCAGTTGGCACCGTCATATGAGTAAAAAATTGTGGTATTCGTGTTGCCGCTGCTGTTATATAATGCCGAATTGCCGAGATTTGAAGAAAGCGTTCCGTCGGATTGTCCGACTGCTACCCAAATACCTTGACCAAATTCATCCTTACCATAAGTAACGTGATTACCTTGTCCGATAAAATTCGTAGAATTACGCACACCAGTCCATGTTGTCATGTTATAAGAATATGCGATGCTGTAAGCGGTACTACCTGGAACTGACCCCACGAATGGTGCGCCGACTGCGACCCACATCGGCGTTCCGTCGATATTTTCACCATAAGCAGCACCATTTACAGCATTAAACAGCGTAGTCTTTGAACCAATAACAGCAGTCCAGTCTATACCATTTGTCGAGTATGCAAGCGAATTTGCCGAGGCATCTGAACCAGCCACCCAGTATCCATCGAGCGCCGAACCAGTTCCACTATTACCGTACGCAACAGCACTCACGGTTGCTGGGGTAGTTGTACCTGAATTTGTTAGCAAACCAGGAATGTAATATTGATCATCGGGGATCGTGTAACTCCATATTCCTCCGGATGCGTCATTTGTTGCCGCGGATATCGTACTTCCATTTTCAGAAATTGATACGGTTGACCATGCACGATTACCAGATGGATCTGGTAATATAAACCATTCCTGTCCATAATTCTTAGAATAATATATATTGCCAAGAGCGCCGCCTACGCATGCGACTTGATACTTTCCATTTGCCGACATACCAACGTCTTGCCATGATCTAGACGAATTTTGAATATTTCCATTAAGACTTATATCTGAAGAAGTCCATGTTGAACAAGAATTTGCCGAACGATATATGTATCCGTTATTCACACATACAAGACCATATTGACCGTCGGCTGAAATCGCAAGTGCTTTCCATGTTTTAGTTCCAAACGTTGATTGATGCACAGTATCAAAGAGCATCGACGAAGACCATGCCGTTCCAGAATTGGAACTGAGATACAAATATCCGCCGTTAATGCACGTTAGCTGGATAGCGCCAGTTTCTCCAGATATAGCGATGTCTTGCCAGTTTCTCGCGCTATTTGCACCGCCATCTACAGTAATTCCACTATTCAACCATGTTGCGCCATAATTAGTCGAACGATAGATCGACCCGCCATACGCCACCGCCATTTGTATATCCGCTGAATTGGTTGATGCGATGGCACTCCAATAAGTAGATGTAGAATTAAATTGTGTTCCAGAAATATCTGAAAAGGTATTACCATAATCGACGGAACGAATGATGGATGATGATACTGGTATTTGAGAACATAAATTACTTATTTCGGAAGCGGTTAATGCACGATTATATACAGCAATAGCTGATATTTTACCATAAAACTGATCGTTGGCAGCGTTGAAGTTGGCGGTAGCACTCCCAGTATACCCACAACCAATACCAAAGGTGGTAATCGCAGCAGTATTTAATGCAGTTCTGCTGCCTGTTGAATAAACAGAAACACCATTCACATAAAATGTATATATTCCCGTGGTGGGGGCTACGGTTAGAGCGACACAATACCATACATCAGGAGTCAATTTAAATCCGGAAGACACGGTGACGCTCGATGGATCCATCACAACCAATATATCATTATAAGTTCCAAATAATAACAGCTGGTCGGGACAAGCGATTATCGTGTTCCAGGAAGTTCTGCTTTGATAATCTCTTTTAACAACAGCTGCATATGTTATACTTGTGAATGTAATGGAAGTAGGTGGAATTAATGATCCGTGTTGCGGATTGCTGCCAGCTGAGGCGTTGTCACCAAAATAAAAGGCACCACTATTATCAGTTGAATCAAATGACCCCATGTAACTCATATTGACTTCGCCACCCAACGCCCCTAAGTTATTCCAAGAGTTGTCCCTATAAGATAATGTATTTGTAGCATCCAAATAAATTGATGGAGAATATGACATAGCGTTTGGTTTTATACTGCTATTTAATTTATTTATAGAAACACTTGACATGATTGCGCCATTTCCAGATATTATTCCACCTAACCACGCCCCTGCTCCACGTCGCGATATCCATGATTGTCCATAATTTGACGAAACAAGTAACTGTCCTTCATCATTTTTTGTATTTCCAGATGTTGCGATTTGATATTGTCCTGTGAATGATGACTTAATACGGGAAAATGGAGTATTGATATTCCCAACTGTTCGCTCATTCCACGTAATACCATAATTGTTTGAAAAATACATGATGCTTTGTTCTGTTGAGTTGTAGTTTAGGGCTATCTGATATTGTCCGCTTCCGCTCATCGATACGTTTCTCCAGTTTGAATAAATGAATTTTGTAAATACAGGTCTCCATGTTATTCCAAAATCGGACGAAATAAAAATATTGGAAGTTTGGCCGGAGGAAGGGATTGAGTAGGCATTTGAATAATTAGTATTATCTATTAGAGCTGTTTGATATTGTCCTGATGACGACATAGCAACACTTGTCCAACGGATAGTGGAAACATGACTCCAGGCGGCGGCGTTTAATGCGGTTCGAGAATTAAAAGTAACACCGTAATCATTAGATACATATATATATTCTTGATCCTTCATTGTAGTTATATATTGTCCTGAACTACTCATCGCAATTCCCATCCAGGCTCCAGTAACAGCATCGTGCCTGGCCCATGAAACACCATAATCAGATGATATAACGATATAAGAATTTGAGTAACACGCGGCTTGATATTGTCCAGTTCCGCTGATAGATATTCCGGTCCATGTTCCAGAATATTGTGTTCGTGCGATCCAAGTTACGCCATAATCAGATGATGTGTAAATGTAGTTACCCACGTATGCTGCGATTTGGTATTGACCGGTATTGCTTATCGCCATCCCCCCCCCCAGTTACCCGTCGCAAATGTGCGGTAGGTCCAAGTATTTCCATAATCTGAGGACGTTGCTGGATAATAACCGCTGCGACCAATTAGTTGGTATTGCCCGGTGCTATTCATCGCGATATTCTCCCACCCGTAATTGCCTGCAACGTCGCCTCCTATCGCCGAGATTTTTTTCCACGAAACACCATAATTAGATGAAATGTATATTTGACCATTTAAAACCACCGTGCTTTGATATTGCCCCGTTTCACTCATACATGAACGATTCACTTGATAGAATGGATAATCAGATAAACTATATCTGGATGTTAAAGATACTGTTCCGAAACTTGCGTCAAATCCTCCACTGCCTGTGCGTGTCGTTACATTCGTTGGACTTTGAAAAATAGTTGATATGTTAGATGCTTTCCAATTCTGTCCATCGTTAGAATACGCAATACTTGTGCCACCGCTATTACGTCCGCCAGCCACGTATTGAATACTAGAACCGCCAACAACAGCACAGTTATTTTGGGTGTTTATTGCGATGCTGCTTACCTCAGTAGAAAATGCGGTTGCACTATCCGTATAAGTAAGTAATGGTGTGTTAGATGATGTATATGGAATGACATCGGTTTTTACAACAAGATTAGAATAAGGGGTGACTTCATTATTGTTTGGGTACAACGAGCTCGATAGGGTTATATTACGCGCTGAAAATATTGATTTATTTACGTATGCTACTGCTGGCCATATCTGCACCAGACCTTCACCGGTGTTGGTGGCTCCTGAATCGCCGGACATACCAAATGAACTGCCACCACCGCCTGGTAGGTAATTACCATTGGAACCCCCCCCACCTCCACCATTATATCCGCCACCACCTCCTCCTCC
>Ga0214923_10003904_pt1 | contig 18447 bp, 20 predicted proteins | sample LL1510_MetaG_FD_177993 | JGI IMG/M metagenome (GOLD analysis project Ga0214923, IMG submission 177993) | Freshwater microbial communities from Lake Lanier, Atlanta, Georgia, United States - LL-1510 | ecosystem: Environmental > Aquatic > Freshwater > Lake | place: USA: Georgia | collected... | reverse complement strand
TTTATTATTAAATTTATATTGTTTTTTTTTTTTTTTTTTTTTTTTGCTTCCTTCCAATAAGCAACAGTTTTACGATATGTATTATCTTCTTTATAATTATTTTCAATAGTTTCAAAAGAATTTTCATCCAATATTTTTTTGTATTTTGAACCCTTCTTTGAGTTTAACCACCGATTAAATACAATATATTCTTTTACTAACTCTTTATAAAAAGGATTATTTTTCAAATCATTTAACCAAACAACTCGCTGAAATGTATATTTTTCTCCATTCAAAATAAGATAAGTATAATTATCTTTTATATCCATAGTAATTATTTTTTTAAAATTATTTATATTAAATACACTATTTAATATATTCTTAGCATTTTCTCCCAAATCAGTTGTTTCTTCTATTGGACCGTATTTATTTTCATAAGAATTATTTATCTCTTGTTCTATTATTTTTTCATTAATATGAAATAATGCCTTTAACATTACCATTATATTATGTAAATTATTTTTATCAGGTTCATCTAAGTTCTCTGGAGTACCATATTCTGAACCAGATTTTCTAAGTTTATCAATAAATGTATTTTTATTGAAGAAAAAATTTACAATTTTGTTATAGGATTTATTCAATATTACTCCTTCATTATAACGATACAAGTTTGTAAAAAAAGGAAATTTATTTAAATTACTTGTATTTTTGAGTTCAGGATGATATAGATAACTACTAATGAAATCTACAATATGATTATCGGGTATATTAGTATTCATAATTATTTTTATTGGTATTATACTTGCTTTTAATTGATTTTCTGTTACAGTTTTTTTATTAGACATTATATATTATAAATTTTTTAACTTATAATATAATTAGATTTTTTTACCTAATAATTGCTATATTGCGAATTATTATTTGCTTCACCTACCTCCTTTTTTTGAGATTTTGCTTTATCTAATATTTCTTTCGCTTTCTTGATATCTTCTTCGGTTACTTCAGCGTTTTCTAATAATTCAATATGATAATTTTTAAATTCCTCTGGTAAACAAAAAAACATACTATCTTCATGGAATAAATATTCAAAGCATATTGTAAATAAAATTGTTATAAATAATGCTACATATATTTCACGTGTTCCCATCCAAGCAATCGCGAATACTAATATTTGTTTACTAAATGTATGTTTCAAATATGATTCCATGGTTTTACTCAATTTGATATTTACGAATCTGGACGCTATATTTAGTGTTATTATCATAAGACCAGCAAATATTTTACTATTATTCATTACTTGAACTTGATTATGTAAATAACTAAATATATTGTCGTTTTTATTATTCTTCGCCATTCTAAATTATAAATAATTATGATATTTTATTATACAATAATTATTTTATGGTAATGTACTAATTGGTTTCATTTTTTCTTCTGTAATCAATTTACTTTCTATTATAGAAAATTCGCAAGTTTTATCGCATGGATTACATTGATTACTAATAAATGATACTTGTGGAAAAATATGTTGCATCATATCTGGTTTAATATTTGTATTTTTATTTTTTAATATGTTACCGTCGCAATATTCTTTTCGGAATTGGTCTTTTAATGCTTGTTTAGCATCATTTACTGTTGTTTTTGTTTCAGAAATTTCATCTAAATATAAACCAAAATATTCGGCATATTTTAATGGTTTTGTTTCCATTATTTTTTGTGAAACTTTAGCGATTTCACTATTTTTAATAGAAATATCAACATTGTTTAAAAAGGCATAAGATAAATCTGTAAAGTTTTCGCTAATTACTCTCATATTCTCTACATAATCACTTTGATAAAATAAAATTACTAATCCACAAACAAATAATCCTAAGTATTTATCTAAAGAACTATAAAATATTATAATGAGAACAACTATTAATCTACCAAAACTCAAATTACTAAATAATACAAATTGTTCTGGATATGATAATAATAGAAATAATATTATAATTGGAATAAATTGTAAAATTGTATATTTCATATGATGTACTAAAATATAGTTATACTTTATTTTTTATGATTTTTTGCTAATTTAGTAATTTAGCGATTTTTATATCTACTATAAAACCGTAAGTTCTCATCAAAATATTATCTATTCATTTTTTAAGTATAATATAATTAAATAAAAATGTCTTTAGTAACAACGGCATCTTTATGGACAAATGAAGATAATCAAAAAAAAAGAACTCCAACTATGAGAAGAACTATTAAATTAAAACCAAATTTATCAAACATTGGAGAACCTGATGAATATGTTTCTCAAAGTGAGAATTATCAAAATTTAGAGCCAACCACTCTAAATGAAATACAAGAAGCATCAGAGAACAGGAATAATCGTGTCAATAATTTATTAAATAAAATTACTTCTTTAGACAGTGATGATACTGGTAAAATGGGCTCTTTCAATCCATTGCCAAATCCTAATATGAATGTTAAAAAAGATATGGATGATAGTTTGGTCAAACAGACTTATACTCCACCACAAATTTCTTATTCAACTGCTTCCAATTCTCAAAAAAATTTATACAAAGCAAATGATACAACGAGTAGTATTTTAAGTAGTTATAATGATAGTTACCAACCACCTACTACATTATCAAATAAACCTTATTATTCTACTATGGGAATCGGTATGAGTGGTGATAATAAACTTATGGAAAAAATTAATTATATGATACATTTATTAGAAGAACAACAAAATGAAAAAACAAATAATATTACTGAAGAATTCATTTTATACACATTTTTAGGTGTATTCATTATTTTTGTTGTTGATTCTTTCGCACGCTCTGGTAAATATACTCGTTAAAGCGATTTGATATCAATATTTGGGAATAAAATAAAAATACAATATCGGTTTATGAATAAATTGCGGAATATTTTTATTTATTTTTACTAAAAGAGATCGTGGAACTTCGGTTATCATATTATTAGAAATATCTTGTTTATTTGGGCAAGTTTCATAAAAACAAAATTTTCGTTTTTCGTCTACGAAACAATGGTAATAAATATATTTATCGTCTTGGAAATCGTCTAAATTTATAAATGAGTTTATATTTTGATTAAGAATAACGTGTTTATAATGGTTCATCATATGACAATTATTCATATTATTGAGAAAAATAATTATTATATAATAATTATTTTTATTTATTACTATTTGTAACAATTATAATTATTTTTGTGTTTATTGTAATCTTTCAAAAACATAAATAAATTGGTTCTCATCATCTATACATTCTTTCATATTTATTTTTGATTTCATTGAGAACCCAACAGATAATATAAGATTAACAATGTTATCTAAATTTTCCATATAAAGTATTTGTTCGTTTTGTCTTACTTTTTTTGTGGTTTTATCCTGGAATTTTTCTGTTAATACTACTTTGTTCTCATTTTCTTTAAAATCATAAGATGATTTATACTCAAATCCACCAAAATCTACAATTGTATTGTTTATACGAGAACCACTTATAGTATTTGGATTAAATATTAAATTGGATTTGCCAATTGGCATTATAGTATCAAATTTGTTTTTTTCTACTAAATGAATTATTAAATAACCATTCGGTATTAACCAGTGATAACAATTACGGAAAAAAGTTCTCTTATCTTGTATATTATAAATAGTAAAATAGGTACAAAGTATGTGAGAAAAAGTATTTTTATCAAAAGACATCGGTTCCATTGCATCGCCACATTTGTATTCATTTTTTGGATGTTTCACTTCTGATATATCAACCATTGCTTGTGATTTATCAATACCATATGCTTGATAACCAGCTTCTCTCAATTCATTTACTAAATCTCCTGTTCCACTACCTATATCTAAAAATACACTATTTCTTGTTGGTTCTGTCATTTTTATTATACTATTTAATTCAAAATCTTTTCTCAATATCGGTTTATGTATTTCATCATAGATTTGTGAATAAAAATCATCATAAATGGTTTCATTTTGTTTCAATACAAAATGTTCTATTTGTGTAAATCCTTCTTGATGAGAACTTTTACCGAATTTTTTAAATAATATGAAAATTAAATATATAAAAACCAATATTAATAGCCATTTTAATATTATTAAATTTATGTTTTTAGAATTGAATATGGATGCTATATAATGAAACATAATATATAGTATATATTATGATTTTTTATTTTCATTTTTACATATTACATATTTCGTAATTGGGTTCTTGTATGATTAAAAAATGTATTATTGCCAATATTGTTGGATAAATTTTGGTGCGGTCTATTTGAATGTTCCATTTTTGTAAATAATAATGGATGGGTTTGTTCAACAGGATTGGATACGACTACATTTACTTTATATAATTCACTATTGCTGGTTGGAACATACATAGATTGTTCAGCACCATGTTGTAAAGCAAATGTTTGATTTCTTAATATAGTTTCTGTATCTACATTTCTTTGAAAACTTTTTACATTGGATTTTGCTGAACTTGGATTAAAATTTAAATATGGGTTATGGTCTACATAATTTAATCGTGGTTCTTTTACTTCAGTTCTACGATTTACTATAGGAAATAAAGAATACTTGGTTGGAACAGGTCTCATATTATAATTAGGTTCTAATGGTCTATCAGGAAAATGTCTTGATGATATACGATTATTTAATTCATCAACACGCTCATTTTGTCCATATTGAACACCCTCTACAACTCCTGGTATCAAATAATTATTATTAACATTCATTATTATTACTAAATTATATATTATGAATATACAATATTTGGTTTTATTAAATTTATATTTCTAATAAAATTGATTGTTAAATACCAAAACTATAAAGATATTATAAAGATATTATTTTATATTTTAACTATAACCTATTATATTTGAAAAATGGTCAAGATTTGCTCTACTGATTATTCAACTGAAAACGAGGCAAAATATGAACAATATTTTAAATCTTTTCCTTATTCATTAAGTGCTTTTCAAAAACATTCTATAGAAGCAATTGTTGAAGGCAACCATTGCCTTGTAACAGCCCATACAGGTAGTGGTAAAACACTTCCTGCTGAATTTGCTATTCAATATTTTACTGATATTGGAAAAAAAATTATTTATTGTTCTCCTATAAAAGCATTAAGTAATCAAAAATATTATGAATTCTCTAATAAATATCCACATATTTCATTTGGATTATACACTGGGGATATCAAAACAAATCCAGAAGCGCAAGTTATTATTATGACTACCGAAATATTAATGAATTATCTATTTGTATATAACAAACCTGTTTCTGATTTTAACGCAACTAATAAAAACTTGGATTTTAATATTAATATTGAAACTGAACTTGCTTGCGTAGTATTTGATGAAGTCCATTACATTAATGACGCAGATAGGGGACAAGTATGGGAAAAAACAATGTTAATGTTACCTCCTAAAGTTCAATTGGTTATGTTATCTGCTACCATTGATAACCCTGCTGGTTTTGCTAATTGGATTGAAACACAACGTTTGGGATTAACCGATGTAAAAGAAACTGATAAAATTGTCTATTTAGCTTCTACTACAAAACGCGTTGTTCCACTTACCGAATATTGCTTCTTAACTACTACTGAAGCTGTTTTTAAAGGAATGAAAGATAAAGAATTGGAAAAACAAATTCGCGATAATACAAATACATTGCTTACTTTACAAGATAGTTCTGGAAAATTTAACGATAATACAATAAATACTGTATCAAAAATGTTGAAATTATTTGATTCTAAACAAATCATTATGAAGCGACAAAATGTATTGAATAATCTTTGTTTATATTTACGTGACCATGAAATGTTACCCGCGATTGCGTTTGTGTTTTCCAGAAAACAAGTAGAAATATGTGCTACTGAAATTACTGTTCCTTTATTAGAATTTGATAGCAAGGTTGGGTATACAGTGCGTCGCGAAGCCGAACAAATCATACGAAAATTACCGAATTTTAAAGAATATTTGGAATTACCTGAATATAATAAAGTGGTTTCGCTATTAGAAAAAGGAATTGGTATTCATCATAGTGGTATGATACCAGTTTTACGCGAAATAATAGAATTAATGATTTCTAAAAAATATATTAAATTATTATTTGCTACTGAAAGTTTCGCTATTGGATTGGATTGCCCTATTAAAACCGCTATTTTCACAAGTTTGACAAAATTTGATGGTAACAATGAACGATATTTGTTAGCACATGAATATTCACAAATGAAAGGTCGTGCTGGTAGACGAGGAATTGATAGTGTTGGACATGTAGTTCATTTAAATAATTTATTCAAATTACCATCATTAAATGAATATAAAACTATATTGTCTGGAAAACCACAGCAATTAATATCAAAATACCATATTTCATATTCTCTTATATTGAATTTATTGAAAAATGAACAAACCAGTAATTTTGATAATTTCAGTAAAAAATCAATGATGCAAAAAGAATTATTGAGGTCTGTTCACGATAAAGAAAATTATATCAAAGAATTAACAGATAAAATAAATCAAAAAAAAGAATTTATAAGTAGAATGCGAACGCCTTATAGTATATGTTTGAATTATATTAACCTTGAATTACAAATCAAAAATTTAGTTAATAAAAAGAAAAAAGATGCTGAGCGAGAAATGCGTAGTATTGAAGATGAATATAAATATTTGAAAGATGATTTAAAATTAGCAAAGGAATTTATAAATGTTAATAATCAATTAGACAATGAAAAATTTAATCTATCATATATGCACAATTATATTAAAGAACAAACAAATAAAATATGTCAAGTCTTGATTGACGATGGTTTTATCACATTGAATAATAACATGGAGAATGAAAATTATTCATTGACACAATTAGGAGTTATTGCTTCCAATATTGCGGAAATACACCCTCTAATTATTTCAAAATTGATGGTAAAATATAATTATTTTGAAAAATTTTCTACAAAACAATTAATCGGGTTGTTTTCTTGTTTCACAGATGTAAAAATTCAAAACGACCAAAAATCAAGTATCCCTATTACTGATGACGATTACTTAAAAGAATGTATTAAAGATTTACAAAATTATTACAAAGATTATGATAAATGGGAGTTTGAAAATGATTTGAGAACAGGAATTAAATATGACGATGAACTGATTTTTGATATGATAGAATTTTCAATGAAATGGTGTGATTGTAATAACGAAACCGATTGTAAATATTTCATACAAAATGATGTTGCTGACAAATCAATTTCTATTGGAGATTTTACGAAAGCCATGTTGAAAATTGTAACAATTACAAAAGAAATGATGAACGTATGTGAATTGATAGGTCAAATAGAATTAATGTATAAATTATCACAAATTGAAGGTTTTGTTTTAAAATATGTTACGACTTCTCAAAGTTTATATGTATAATATAAAAAAAAATACTTAAAGAAAAAATAACATTATATATTGTGAAAACTTTTTTCACTGGGTGGGATGTAAGCCCTTTTAGCTTAGTGGTAGAGCACCAGTCTTGTAAACTGGAGGTCCCGAGTTCAATTCTCGGAGAGGGCTTTTGTAAATAATAATATTTTTATTATATTATTATTATCTAATTTATTTTTAGTATCCCTTCACTATGCCAGTATAATATACCCATAAAAACAATCCCATTAAACATTTCGCTTTTAAATCCAATACGTTCATTATAACATTCTTATATTCTTCCCCAAACATATATGCTATACCATATATACCCCATAATACAAAGTAAGCCCAATATAATACATAGTTGAATAAATTATATTTTGAATTCAAAAATTTCATAAAAATCATATAAAACATTGCGAAGAACGCAAAAAACCCAACTACTAACCCTTGTACACGTGATATTATATTTATTTCACCCAAATAACCTACACCTAACATAAAATAATTTAATATCATTATAGTCAAAATATATACAAAGTTTACATTTATCTTAGTATTGTATCCCAATACTACAGATAAAGCAAGTAACATCATAGGAGTTGTAATAGACCAATCAATATATCTAAATTCAGTAATTTCTGACCAGTTTAATGGAATATTGTTCTTTTCAGATTCATCTATTTTATTTACAAAAAGCGAATAAAAATATCCAGCAACAATTGATATACATGTCTCTAAATTGAATATATGACGAATAGTTGGGTCTGTTGTTCTCATTGCTTCAATAAAAGTAATGGTAGCGGTTGTCAGTAATAAAATATAAGTTATCATAAATGACATTTTTACAAGATTGTTCTTTTTTGGAATAATTTTGGTTTCTTCTTTTTTCTCTTTTTCTTCTTTTTTTTCACTATAAGACAACATTTTATATATTATCTAAATATTTTTGTAGTTAATAAAATTGAATTTGTAATTACTATTGTAAATAATTACAAATAATGAAAAAATATTAAATATATGTATAATAATGAATTACAGTTCAGATAGCACTTACCCATTATCAGATAACGATACAGAAACAGATACTGAAAGCATTTATGATTCAGATGAAGAAATAATTGATGAATTATATGAAGAAGATGAATTGTTTGCGAATGAAGAAAGAATAACAAATAATTATTACATTGGAATTTGTAAAAAATATTATGACTATTATTTATTAGTGAATACTATTTCTCCTAGATTATTTTATAAAACTCCATATGAATTATCATTAAAGTATTTACGAGAATACAGCATTATTTATATTCATAACCCACAAATAGAAATAATGAAATTAAATATATTACAAGATGGCACTTATAGCGTAATTAAACAAACATATTGGTTACGATTAGTTCAACGACATTGGAAAAAAATAATGAAAATGAGAAATGATATTTATAATAAACGCATGTCTGTTATATCACAATTTTCATTTCAAATTAGGGGGCGTTATCCGTATGGATTAAACGTAATGCCCGGTTTGGTTGGTATGTTGAGGGATTATAATAAAAAAACAAAATATTTATTTTTAGAAAAATCAGCAATAACTAATTTATAAATGGGTATATTTAACAAAAATTTCATATAGAAATGTTTATTTATCTATTTATCAAAAGTTAATAAATATAAAAATTGGTTGATATCACCCAATATTTCATCACGAACATTCAATAAATCACTATCTTTTTTGCTATCAAAAAACATATTCATATCTGTCAAAAAAGTTCTATATTCAAATATTTTTGATTTGAAATTTTTTAAGTTATCACTATCAGTTAAATCTATTCTTTTTTCCAACATCTTTACTCTTGATTGGTCTTTTCCTAATAAAATTTCAACGAATTTATCAATATTTTCATTTAGCCTTTCATATAATTCATCGGTTGCTTTGTGTTGTGCGAACGAGTGTGTTTTCCAATGATATAGCTTAACCATATTGAGAACTTGTAAGAACATTTTTATAATATTGGATTTTTCGCGATTGTTTATATTATATTTACCATTTATGCGAATTGATTTTTTAGCACCACCTTTTTTATAAACGCTACGAGTTCTTTGTTTTTTTGATTTGTTTTTTCTATTTTTAATAGTACTCATAATTATTTATTATAGAGTATTTAAAGATAAATTTATATGACTAAATAATATAATGAATTTTAGTATTGTATTATTTACTATTGCTGGACTTTTAATTACAAATGTAAATTGTTATTCTTATATACTAACTAAAATGTTTTCATCCAAAAATGAATTACCAGCAAATACTTTATTGAATTATCCAAGATTGACATACAATGAATTAACAGAACAAGATAAATATGATTTACAATGGTATGTTGTTGGAAAATCAAGCGATTTTGTAAAAAATAAACCTTACAAAGCAAGAATTTGGAATAAAAATTACGTTGTTTGGAAAAATAACGAAGGAAACTATACTGCGCTTGACGATGTTTGTTCTCATAAAGGTGCTTCATTATCTGCTGGTAAAATTGTGAACAATAATGTAATGTGCCCTTATCATGGATATGAATTTAATTGTAATGGAACATTAACACACGTTCCTGGTATTTGTTTTCATCCATCTCCTGTATATGATTTACCTAAATATGATATTGTAGATAAAAACGGTTGGGTTTATATTAATACTATGAAACAACCTCGTGGAGTAAATGTTACAGAATTAGAAGAACAAATTTTTGTGGAACCAGAAATCGCACAAAACTGTTCAGTAGTTCATCTTGATATGGACTATAATTGTTATTCTAGAGTGTTAAGTGAAAATTCTCTTGATATTATGCACATAGCATTTGTGCATACATTTGGTAATGCTAAACGACCAAACCCATCTAAAGAAGAACCGCCAAAGTTAGTAGGAAAACATCATTATAAAAGTCGTTATTATTATGAAGCTGGTGAAGATAGTATGGCACGTAAGGTTTTTGGAGCAAAAGATTTAATTATTGAAAATGAATTTATTTTACCACATACAACTGTAGCGAGAGTCATATTTGGAGAGTATGTTAGTACTGTTATTACGTTTGCTTTGCCTATTGGTGAAAATAAGAGTAAACTATTTGTAAAAACATATCGTAATTTTTGGCAAAATAATTTTGGGGATATGGTTACGAAAAATACAATGTATAATACGATGTTACAAGATAAAGTTGTTGTTGAGAATATTGATAGTCGTTTTATGGATGGAAAATTTAATATGCGATTTGATAAATTACAAAATACATATAAATCATTTTATAAGAAATTTATTCATACTTTTTCTGGCGATGGAAACAATATTATTCCTAATGAAAATCATTCATTAAATAAATCGCCTTTAGAAGAAGTTTCAGATAGCGAAAAACCTTCATCTAATGAATAATATTTGAAAAATTGAATTTTTTGTAAACGCAAATAAAATTAATTTAATTTATTATAATATTACTTATTATAATGAGTAGTAAAAAATTAAAAGAAATCCGTTCTATTAGTTTGAGTAACTTTGAATGTTATAGAACAGAAGAAATAAATAAAATCTTTCGTGACAGTGAGAACCAAAACATGTTATTGTTACATTATATAGATAATATAAGAAATTGTAATGAAATTACAGATGAAATGATAAAAAAAATAAAAGAATTTAATGACGATAATAAAATGAAAATAATTCAAGAATATAATCACTTAGTAAAATATTTGATAGAATATATAACAATATCTTGAAAAATAACACATTGATTATAAAAAATTGAAAAATTATAATATTAATTATTAAATAAATATTATACAAATGACAACTAATACCGAAAATATGTTTATTTCTATAGAAGATAATAAATCCGATTATCCTTTAATATTTACGCGATATTTATATTGTAAAGAAGATGTATTACATTCATTGTTTGTAGCATTGCTAGATAAAAAGACAGAGGAAGCTTTATTTTGGGCATATGAACTATATTATTCAGGGTTTCAGGAAGAAACGCTAGAAATTTTAATAAAACATTATAATGAAATATATGAAAAACAAAATACAAAAAGCTTTAAAACATTTATAATGAAACAATATAATTCATGGATTGAAACAAAAAATGATTTTATAATCGGAACTATTGTATGGAATTTATGTAACAGCAAATATAATTTACATAAATTTGTTCAATTGTATTTCAAAAAGAACACTGATAAAATGAAACAAAAAGAAACTATACACAAACCAAATAAATTACGATTAATAATGGGCGATAATGATATAGAACAATATAAAACAGTAGAACATTCTGAAGGAATGGGTTGGAAAGTATTACCTTACGTATGTAAATATCAAATACATAGGGAAGTATCCAATTTATTTGAAGCAACAAATATTAATTTTGTTGACGAATATTATTATAATTGGTTATATTATGCTTATTTCTCGCCTATTTGGAAAGAGCGATTGTCTAAATATAATTACAGGGTTTGTAATGAAACTAAAAAAATTATAATGAATGATGACGATGATGATGATTTTTATAGTTTATATAGTTATATACCAGATGAACAAACCAGAGAAACACAGCAAATGTCTATAGGAAATAATATAGAACAAATGAATATTGAAGATTTTTGTAATAAATATTTTATTTAAGCAGTGGAATAAGTAATGAAAGTAGTTAAAGCAAATAATAAACCTCCCCATATAGCATCCATTATTGCTAAAAGAGGTTTCCATTGTTTAAATAAAGCATAGTTTGTACTATCATAAACAGCATAGATTATTAAACCGAATAAAAACGCATCTAATAATGTTCTTTTTTTACTTATAATAAAATAATTTAAACCGAAAATCAAGAAAAAATAACATATAATTGCCCCTAATGGTTTCACTTGTAAAATCACGCGTTGTACTGATGCTACTTGATTTTCAAAAGCACGTTGATTTAAAGCAATATATGCTCCGTCTAAAATTAACATAGCAATTGAAGAAATAATGATTTCTTTTATCCACTTCGCCATTATATAGTATATTGATAAATTATTTGAATTTGAAAAAATAATGAATAATTATTATTTTGTTACCGAATTTTAACAATAAATATATTATTTTATTAACAAACTAATTATGGTAACAATTTTAAAAGACAATTATAATAATATTTTTCAGTGTCAATGAAAAAGTTTGTACAAAACTAGTAGTTAACTTTTTGAAAATGGACATTTTAAAAATGTCCAAAATTGAAAACCTGGAGGGAAATGTTTGTAAAAAGTTCACTTCACTCGGTAATGCTCTAAAACCCGAAAAAATCATTCAAAATTTGTTAGCATAATTTTTTCGGTTTTTTTAATTAGTTTAATTTAGTCGTAAAATATATTCCAATATCTATATGGACGGAATAAATTTTACGAACTCAAATACTACTGAAAAAATAATTATTAATTTGGCTTCACCTACCGAGCATTTAATTAATAATGAAAAAATAGAAAAAAAAGTCAGTAACGGCGCAAAAGGAACGGACTGGAACGAAAAAAACGAATTAGCCCGAAAACAGAAATATGTATGTTTATGTTGTGACTTTTCAACGAGTAAAAAATATGATTATGAACGCCACAATAATTCTATTAAACATTATAATAAAATAAATAATATTAGTAAAAATAATGATATTATTTGTGAAAATTGTGGTAAACAATATAGCAATAAAACAAATTTAAATAAACATATGAAAAAATGTAAAGAAAATGAAGAACAACGCACCAATATAAATAATGAAACTAATATACAACCTGAAAAATCTGCTATTTCAAGCGATTTGGTATTAGAAATATTAAAACAAAGTAAAGATATACAAAGTTTTTTAGTAGAACAAACAAAAGAATTACATAACACATTGATACAACAGAATAATAAAATTTTGGAATTATCTAAAAATCAATATGTAGTGAATAATACAATGAATAATACACAACAATTCAATTTGAATTTTTTTCTGAATGAAACTTGTAAAGACGCAGTTAATATAACAGATTTTGTTAATTCATTGGAATTAAATGTAGAAGATTTTGAAGCAACGGGAAAATTAGGTTACATAGAAGGTATTTCAAGAATAATAATTAATGGAATGAGGGATATGGAAGTAGAGAAACGACCAATGCATTGTACTGATTTTAAAAGAGAAACGTTATATATAAAAGATGAAAATGTATGGACGAAAGAGAATATAGATAAAAATAAATTCAAAAAGGTTGTGAAAAAAGTAGCCCAATTGAATTTAAATCAACTACCAAGATGGCAAGCAAAATATCCAGATTGTGTAAAATTAGATACTTGGGAAAATGAAGAATTTATAAAATTATCATTAGCAGCTTTAGGTAGTCGTAATGACGAAGAAGAAGAAAAATTTATGGATAAAATAATGAAAAATGTTCTTAGAGAAGTTGTTATCAATCGGAAATAAATTATATAGCTGTTGTGTTTTCAGATTCATTTTCTGTTTTCATTTCATTAATATTTTCTTTATCTTCAATATCCAAAGTTTTGGTTATTTTCTTCTTAATATTATGTTGTTGTATAAAATATAAAATTAAATTAGGTACATTTGCTAAATAATTCATAATAGAATTATAAGTAATACCGCATAGTAAATTATTATCCCCTGTATATTTAATACTATACCACCAATATGGAGGGACATATAATATATATCCAGGGTTAACATCAAATTCCAAGAATTTTAATTTATCCATATCATTCTTATATTGACTTTGCGTATTCCAAACATTAATCGGAGAACGAAATTCATAATTTTCATAATCTTTAATTAAATGTAAATATTTGGTACTTTTCCATGGCGTCATTTTAATAGTAATTTTACCAGAATGAACACTATAAAAATTTCTATAATTAGTATTATATCGTAATGGCGTTATACAATTTTTAGAACCAGATAAAATATCAAATTTGGTTTGTAAATTCATTGTTGGTTTTAAAAAAATATCTACATTGTAAAATTCTTCATTTAAACCACTTTCTTCTACAAATTCATTATTATTTTCTATGAAATAATTAGATTTAGGGTCACTTGATATCAAAGATGCCGCGCTTTGGTATGGCAATACTAAATAATCAACATTATCAATATTCGGATTCCAATAATCATTAATATCTTTAAGTTTTACATCATATTTATCATAATTAATAATAGTTTCATTATTAATATTTTCATAAAACTCTGGGCAAAGAGAATTAAATTCAAAGAGAACCGGTTGTTTTATATCACAAACTTCTTGTAAATGTTGGTTAGTTGTATAATCTAATTCATATATTTCTAAATCTTCACTCGTTTTTAATTGATGTGTTATATGAATATAAAGAAAGAGAACTAATAAAAAAATGATAATATTAAACAGAAAATTCATATTATATAATTCAATGAAATATATAATATATTATTGTTTTGATTTTACATTTTTTAACGAACAAATATTTATTCTTTATAATCTGGATGTTCTCTAAGCCATAAAAATATTTCTGTTTTTAAAATATTATCTGTAATCAAATTTTGTTTATCAATCACTTTGCCATTATGATTTTTATTATTATTTTCTTTTAAATATTGTAAAAGTGATTTTTTATCATAACAAATATTATCTTCATTATCACGAATTGGTATATCTATTATTTTATTAGACAACGGACAAATAAAATGTTTTGGTGGTTTTATAATCTCAGGTTCAGGTTCAAATGTAGGTTCTATTATTGAAGAAACTGGAAGTGGTGGTATTGGTGGTATAATTACAGGTTCACTATTTTCAATACTTCTATTGTTTTTAGGAATAACATTCAAACATTCTAAATATTCCATATCTTGTTGAAGACGAATGCGTGCGTTTTCTTCATTTTCTAATCTACGTAATTCTTTACGTCGTTCTTCTTCTTGTTGTTGTTCTAATAATGCTTCCTGATAGAATTCTTGCTGTAACTGTCTTGCGTATTCTTCATCATCTATAATCATTTGTTCTTGTGTATTATCTATATCCATTGGTATTGATGTTGTTTCTTCATGTGGTTGTTCCATTATAATTTCAAAATATCTATATACATATTAGATTTAATAATTTTTACAAGATTTTTCAATTTTTTTTTTGCTGTTTTCATTTTTCTATTTATAATATAACCAATAATAAAATAAAAATGGAACAATCATATGAACAAACTATGGTAAATCAAATATTTTCAGTACAATATAAGTTTGATAATATATTGGGCGAAGTGATAACGAATGTATTTAATTTATATGATATAGATGGTGATGGAAATTTAGATTATGATGATTACATAAGTTTTATAAGCGATTTAATGTATGTATCTATTTTGATGAAACGAATGAAAAATGTACAATACAATATTGATAATGTAATGAGGTTTGCTAAATGGACAGCCAAAAATATATCAGAACATTTATTTAATGGAACAATACAATTATTACCATTTGAAGTATTCTCAAAAAAAATAATATATGCGTTGACTGAATATAACAATAGTCCAATCAGTGATAATGATATGCATTTCTCTTCATTGTTACCAGAATTTATGAATTTTTTTAATTTTTATATCCAATTATCTCATCGTCGTGGATGGCCTTCATTATTAAATATTAGTGGCAATGAAAACAATAATATACAGGAACAATCAAATCAACCCAATATACAAAGTTCTCAAAATGAAGAAAATGTTATGTCAGTTAATAGAGAACCAGAAATAAACCTACAACATCAAATACAACATATACAACCACAACATATTCCATTTAATGATATAGACCAATTTGACATACCAGACACACCATCTATAGGAGCATCAATACCACAAGAACCCGAACATCCACATGAATTAGAGGTTAAAGAAGGAATAATAATACCAATAACAACAATGGGTTATGATATGATAGAAGGTGATTTGAATATAAATCAATATATTTATTCTAATATAGGTGAGAACATTACTTTCAAAGTAGGTGAAAATTATTATTTAACAAATAAATCAATCATAAAAACTATGATTAATCTGGGAGAAAAGGATAATGCGTTGTATTATGGATGTAGTTGTGAAATAAAAGATGACTGGACTCGGCCAGAAACTTGGGCTAGGTTAGACCAAGTCGTTATAAATAACCCAATATATTTTCATATTCAACATTTGGGGTTACCAATACGTTATGTTTTATTCAAAGATATTCAAGCGGTTTTAGATAGTGATAACGCATTTTTTTGTATAGAAAAACCGGAAAATCCAGTTTATATACCATCATTTGCTAGTGACAATGTATTAAACCACGGTATAGGTTCAATGTCTGGAGTTCATTGTCAAGATGGTCAAAGTGACATTATTTATCAAATAAAAAAATTTAAGCCGAGGTTCTCAATGTTTTAGCGCAGTAAAACAATGAAAAAAGTAATATTATTTTTAATTAAGATTTAATTTTTGTTTTGAATAAGCATTGGCTAAATTAATTGCTTGCATAACACCAATTATTTTTGATAAATTTAAATCTCTATCAAAACGTAAGTCTTTTAATAATTTAGTTGTTGTAATATAATAGTCTTCGTCCTTACCTGGATATAATCTTTTTTCATTTGATACAAGTCTTTCAATTTGTGAAATAGGCATTTTTTTACCAACAGGAAGGCGTTTTTTAAAAGTTTTATTTTTTTTATTACTTCTTGATTTTGAACTACGACTTGATTTTGAACTACGTCTTGAACTACTTCTTGAACTACTTCTTGATAACGAACTAGGAATTCTAGGCATTATATAATATAATATTATATAATATTTTTATTCGTCATTAATTTTTGGCGCTAAATAAAATACTAATTTGGAATTTTCTCCTAAAGAATATGTAATTTTCATAGGAAAATCGCGAGTTAATTTAATTTCAATATCTTTTGCTAATTTACTATACATACAAATATTATGTAAATATTTAAGACCAAATGATAAAGATATAGTTTCACCATCATTAATAGCAAATTCGTCTAAATCATCAATATTTATATCAACCATCATTTTACCAGTTTCTTGACTAGTCGCACATAATGTAATCTTTTCTTCACTACAATCAATTAATAAATCTTCACCAAACATTTGTAACTGGTTAATAATATTCGCAAAATTTGCCGAATTTATTGTTAAATCTGCTTGACTATCCATTTCGGGAATTCCAATAATATCGCATTCAATATCCATCAATGGTAATTCAAAATGTTTATCAAATATTTCTTTGTTTTCACAAGTAAAATGAACGAATAATTTATCACTATCTTCATTATCGTAAATAATATTTAATTTTTGTCCTTTATCGCGTGAATTAAGAATTTTAAATAATATTGTAGTATTTATTCCTAAACAAATATTAGCTGCTTGTGTATGTTCATATACATCAAACCATGATTTTGATAATTCAATTTCAAAAATAGAAACGCGTGAGGTGTCCATTGATTGTAAATAAACGCGTTCTTTTTCAAACATAACATTTACATGTTCTGAAAATAATTTAATATGTTGAAATAAAGAAGCAAAACTATCGGCTTTTTGAGGGTTATTAATAACAATATTCATTTTATAAAAACTTTAATAATATTTGTAAACTAAAATAACAAATATTATTTAATTCAATTTTATAATATATTCAATTAAAGAATTATTATTACTATCAAGTATTTGTTTTGTATCTATTTTATTAAATTTAACCATCTTACTAATAACGATTTTATCTATAAAAGGATTCAATATCTGTGAAATAGATTCAAATACATTAGGTATATTATATAAATAAACCTTTATAAGTTTAACATTGAATTCAGTAGAGTTATTTAAACATACATCACAATACATTTTTAATATATCTTTATACCGATGGCAAGAAGAAACAGAAAATGTATCTAAATTTACATGAACTTCATAATTTCCATATTGGTCTATACAATATTGAATTAATCTGTATAAAT
>Ga0214923_10003903_pt1 | contig 18450 bp, 13 predicted proteins | sample LL1510_MetaG_FD_177993 | JGI IMG/M metagenome (GOLD analysis project Ga0214923, IMG submission 177993) | Freshwater microbial communities from Lake Lanier, Atlanta, Georgia, United States - LL-1510 | ecosystem: Environmental > Aquatic > Freshwater > Lake | place: USA: Georgia | collected... | reverse complement strand
GAACGGCCGGGCCACGATCGCCGATGACGACGACGACTTCTGGTTCGGCTTCGAGCAGGAGTACTTCCTCTGGTGCACCAAAAACAACAACCCTCCGGGCTTCCCCGCCGGCGGATATCCCGCGCCCCAGGGCCCCTATTATTGCTCGGTCGGTGCCGACAACGCCCACGGTCGGGCCTGCGTGGAGGAGCATCTCGATGCCTGCCTCGAGGCCGGCCTCAACGTGGAGGGCATCAACGCCGAGGTGGCGGCGGGGCAATGGGAGTACCAGATCTTCGCCAAGGGGGCCAAGCGGGCGGGCGACGAGATCTGGCTGGCCCGCTACCTGCTCGAACGGATCGGTGAAAAGTACGGCTATTCGATCGAACTTCATCCCAAGCCGCTCGGCATGCACGTCGATTGGAACGGCTCGGGAATGCACGCCAACTTCTCCAACGGCCTGATGCGGACCTGCGGCGACAAGGCCGTGTTCACGAAGATCTGCGAGGGCTTCGGGGGCGTGATCGACCGGCACATCAGCGTCTACGGGGCCGACAACGACCAGCGGCTCACGGGCAAGCACGAGACCGCGCGGATCGACCAGTTCAGCTACGGCGTCTCCGACCGCGGCGCGTCGATCCGGATCCCGGTCGGCACGATCGAGAACGGCTGGAAGGGGCGGCTCGAGGACCGCCGGCCGGCCTCCAACGCCGACCCCTACAAGGTGGCCGCCGCGATCATCAAGACGGTCAAGGAGGCCGTCGGCAAGGGCTGAGCGGCCTGACCCACGAGACGCGATTCCTCAGGGCCCCCGCGGCGCGAGCCGCGGGGGTTTTTTTCGCCTCCGGGCCTACTCCGCGAACTCGACGTCGCGGATCGCCTCGAGCAACTCCCGCATCGTCTGGTAGCGGTCGGCGGGGCTCTTCGCGATCGCCTTCGTCACGACCTCGTCGAGCCGCGCGGGGATGCCTCGGTCGGGGCTGGCCTTGGATGGGGGCGGCGGGTGGTCGTGGATGATGTTCTCGAACGTCTCCTGGATCACCCGCCCGCGAAACGGCTCCCGGAGGGCCGCCATTTCGTAGAGCACGACGCCGGTGCTGAACACGTCGCTCCGCTCGTCGATCACCGCCCGGTTCACGTTCACCTGCTCGGGTGACATGTAGAGCGGCGTGCCGGGCCGATCGCCCGCCATGGTGATCGCCTGCAGGGACTCCGACGACTGCCGGGCGAGCGAGGGATGCTGCGGTGCGTCGTCGGGCTGGCCCCAGACCTTGGCCACGCCCCAGTCGAGGAGGATCACCTCGCCGAAGTTCCCCACCCAGATGTTCTCCGGCTTGACGTCGCGGTGGATCACGCCCCGGGCATGGGCATACATCAGCGCCTGGGCCGCACCGGCCACGATGTCGAGCCGGCGGCGGAGCGGAAACGCCGCGGTCGTCGCCTGGTCGCCGCGGGCGATCCGCTTCAGGATCTCGTACAGATTTTCGCCCGAGACCCGCTTCATCGTGAAATACAGCCCCTCGGCCGCGTCCCGGCCGATCTCGTAGACCGGCACCGTATTGGGGTGTTGAAGCTGGGCGGTGACCCGGGCCTCCCGCAACAGCCGGCGGTTCTCCTTCTCGTCCCGGCGAAACTCCGGCAGCAGCGTCTTGATCACGATCGTCCGGCCGGTGATCCGGTCGAAGCAGGTGCGCAGGACGGCCGAGCCCCCCCGGGCCATGTCGCGAAAGTTGGAATACTTCGCGAGCCCCTGCGGGAGCGGCTCCGGCAGGTCGTAATCGGTCGAGCTGAGAAAGATCGGCCCTTGGCCGTCGGCCGGTGGCATCCGTCGGCTCCTTGAGAGACCCCCGGAGCGGCCGACTGCCACCTCGGGAATGCAGGCCGACATCGTAGCAACGTCGCGCCGCCACGGCGCGGGGCCGGAGCCTCGCGTGGCCTGCGAATCCCATCCCAAACAGCGGTTCAGGCCCGCGGCCGATCAGAGTATCCTGAGGCTCGTGTGAGTGATCTCCGGCCGTGGTCTGGGGCGAGGGATTCGCATGACCCGATTCCGACGTCGCGGGTTTCTCGCGGGGCTGGCGGCCATCCCGGCCGCATCACCCCTGGCACGCGGGACCGATGCGCCTGCAACCGCCCTCGTCACCGAGGATCTCGTCGCGCACGTGAAGCGGCTGTCGGGGGGCTGGGATGCGGCGCTCCATGCCCGGCTCCTGGGCCACGCCAACGCCTTCAAGGAGGGTGATGCGATCGTGGGCGTGGCCGCAGCCGACGAGGCCGCGCGGATCCGGGCCCGGGCGCTGCTCGCCCGCACGCCCTTGCAGGCGATCGACGCACATCCCCCCTTCTCCGACCGCCTGTCGACGGCGCTCGCGGCCGATCTCGACGCGGCGGCCCGAGCCCGCTCGGCCGCCTGGACGCTGGCCGACCTGAAGACGTTTCTCCTGACGCAGCCGGAGTCGGCGATCAAGGCGGTGATGCCGGGGCTGTCGAGCGACGTGATCGCCTGTGTCGTCCGGCTGATGACGAACGAGGAGTTGATCCGGGTCGGCGACACCGTCTTCAACCCGCTGCCCGGCAGCGCCATCGGCGGCCGCGGATGCCTCGCGGCCCGGCTGCAGCCCAACTCCCCCACCGATCACCCCGACGACATCCGCTGGCAGGTCTTCGACGGCTGGGCCTACGGCGTCGGCGACGTGGTGCTCGGCACGAATCCTGTCTCGAGCGAGGCGGCGAGCGTGGCCGCCGTGTCGGACACGCTGCGGCAGATCCTGGAGGCGTTCCAACTCGCCGACGTCATGCCCCACTGCGTGCTCGCCCACATCGACGTCCAGGCGGAGGTGGACCGGGCCGCCCCGGGCAGCACGGGGGTCTGGTTTCAGAGCATCGCCGGCAGCGACGCGGCCAACGCGACGTTCGACGTGTCGCTCGACAAGATGCTGCGGCACGCCGACGCGCGGCGGGGCCGTTGGGGGCTCTATTTCGAGACCGGTCAGGGCGCCGACTTCACCAACGGCCACGCCCGGGGCACCGACATGGTGGTGCACGAGTCGCGGAAATACGGCTTCACGCGACTGCTCGCACGGCGGGTGGCCCGGGCCCGCGGCGGCCCGGCCTGGGTGCACGTCAACGACGTGGCGGGGTTCATCGGACCGGAAGTCTTTCGCACCCGCGACCAGCTCGTCCGCTGCTGCCTCGAAGACCTCGTGATGGGCAAGCTGCACGGGCTGTGCATCGGGCTCGACGTCTGCGCCACGCTCCACATGGACGTGTCGCTCGAGGACCTCGACTGGTGCCTGGAGCGGGTGATGCCGGCCCGACCCGCCTATCTGATGGCGCTCCCGACGAAGGTCGATCCGATGCTCGGCTATCTCACGACGGGCTTTCAGGATCACGTCCGCCTGCGACGGAAGTTCGGCTGCCGGGGCGAGCCGCGGATGGAGCGGTTCTTCCAGCGGCTCGGCGTGCTCGACGGCGCCGGACAGCCGGGGCCGCGGTTCGGCGATCCGGGCTGGGTGCACCTCCAGTTTCGTCGGGCTCGCGGCGACGACCGACCCGAGGAGGCGATCCGGGCCGAGGGCCGGAAGGAGATGGCGGCCGTGCGGGCCCGCGGCGTGTTTCTCGCGGAGGGGCACGGACGGCTGCCGGAGGATCTCGAGCCCCGGCTGGCGACGACGATCGGCACGATCTACGCCGACGCCAAGCAGAGCATCTGGGCCGAGTTCAACGCGGCGTTTCGGCAGTCTCAGGCGGGCAGCATCACGCTGCAGACGGCGGCGCAGGATCGGCGGGACTACATCCTTCACCCCACGACCGGCGAGCAGTTGACGGCCGCCTCGCTGGCCGCCGTCGCCACCGAGCGGGAGCGGCAGGCGGGCGGGAGCGACGTGCAGATCGTCGTCTCCGACGGGCTCAATCCGCTCGCCATCATGGACCTCGCCCAGTTCGAGCCGTTTCTCCTGGCGCTCGATGCCGGCCTGCGGGGTGCCGGCCGCCGGCCGGCCGCCCGCCGGATGCTCGTGACCGCGGGCCGTGTGCGGGCGGGCTACCGGATCGGGGAGGCGCTGTTTGCCGGCGCGTCAGGCCCGCGGGCGATCCTCCACCTGGTCGGCGAGCGGCCGGGCACCGGGCATCGCACGTTTTCGGTCTATCTCACCTGCCGCGACGGCGAAGCCTGGAGCGAGCCCGGCTCCACCGACCACCAGCACACCCGCGTGGTGGCGGGGATCGCCACGACGGCGCTCGAGCCCCGCCGCGCCGCCCAGGACGTGTGCCGCCTGCTGGCGGAAGCCTTCGAACCCCGGCCCGCGTAGCCGGCAGGCGGATGACCGCGGGCCGACGCGGCCCGCGGTCACTGCGAACGGAGTTCGACGTCGATCGCGTTGGCACCGCCCACGACCTCTCGCTCGGTCACCGTGCCCGTGACCGGCCTGCCGGCGACGCTCCCGAGAGCGCCACCCTCTCCATGGAGCACCCGGATCGTGTTCCGCCCCACCACGGCGCCCGACTTGCCGCCGGGCCGAAGCACCCGATACCGCCCTTGGGCGTCGGTCAGGCCCGTCCCCGGCGGAAGCGTGGTCTGCTCGCCGTCCAGCGGTTCGAACTGCACGATCACGCCGGGGAGCGGCTTGCCGTCGAGGGTCACCAGTCCACTCACTTCTGCGGTCTCGATGCCGCCACCGCAACCCACGAAGCAGAGAACGGCGGGCCACCAACGCGATCGCCCGGTGCCGAACATGAGCCGGAGCATGAGACGTGTCCTGGACCGAGGGGTCGAACAAGGTGGCCCCGTCACCGCGGCACGAAAAATGACACACTGTCGTTGCGGTTCATCAAGTAACCCAGTTCCGTGGCGGTCACGTTTTCGGAGACGAAACCCACGGAGCCGTCGATGAACGCGAACATGCCGCCGCCGGGATGGCCGCTTCCATACCCCTTTCCCTGATTTTCCGGACCGCCGGCCCGAACCCAGTCGTAGTTGATCATGAACCCCGGGCGAGCGAGCGTCCGGGCGGCGTGTTCGTTGCCGTAGGAAGCACTGTTGCCGGTGCCCGCCCACGTGGCAGCCAGGTTGAACCGCGCCCGCTCCCCGATCGCGATCGTCTTCGTGGTGCCGTCGGGCACCTGCTTGCGCGTGACGCCGAGCGGTCCCTTGCCGGGTTGCGGGGCTTTGCGGTCATAGGCCCCGAAGAACATGCCGCCCGTATCGGTGTCGTTCTGCGGCGCGTTGTAGGAACCGCCAAACCCCGGCTCGAGCCTGTTCCCGGCGCTCCCGATGTAGTTCGCCGTCGCCAACGAAAAATGGCCGGCACCGAACTTGCAGAGATCGTTGAGGGCGGGCGTGTCGTCCGAGGGACAACGGTAGGCCGGAACCGGTGTCTGCAACAGGGCCCGGTCGGTCGCCGTGGCGGCAGACGTGTAGATCGCGCTCAACTTCCGGGTTTCAACCTGCAGCCGTTCAGACAGCGACTGTTGCTCCAGGTACGGCAGGATGAACGCGGCCCAGCCCCAGCATGGCTCACCGGTCGTGGTGTAGAAGGAGTAGCCCGCGGGAAACGCCTTCCGCGCCGACTCGAAGCCGATGACGGCCAGCGCCACCTGCTTGAGATTGCTGGAGCAGGCCATGCGTCGGGCCGACTCCCGGGCCGATTGCACTGCCGGCAGCAGCAGCCCGATGAGCACGGCGATGATCGCGATCACGACCAACAACTCGACCAGCGTGAAGGCCGCCTGCCGAGAGAGCCAGCGACGATGATGGTGGCCTAACGACATCCCACCGCCCCCTGGATTGCCCCGTAAAAGCGGAACTTCGACCCAAACCTGCGGCGACTTCTCTCCCCACGCCGAACATAATTATTCGCCCTCGACCAGGGTGCGTCAACACGACGCGCGGCTGCGGTGGCCTCAGCCGGAACGGCCATCCCGGCCTGCTCGCCCCGCCGGCCGCACCATCCCCGCCCGGTCGCCTTGACCCCCGGGCCGCCTGACCGCGAGAATCATGGGTTGTCCCGCATTTTCCGCGGTCCCGGCGGCCCCGCGCCCGCCGGCCCCCGCCCTGCCCCGTGCCGGCCAGCCCCTCCGGCCGCCCGACCACAGCCCCCGAACACAGCCATGGAAACCCTCGAACGCCTCTGGGACTCGGTGACGAACGGTGCCTCCGCCTTGAGCGGCCGGGCCGAGCGGTTCATCACGGGGCTCTTCGGCTCCTCCAACGCCCGTTACATCCGCAGACTCGAGCCCAGGATCGAGGCCATCAACCTGCTCGAGCCCCGCTACCAGGCGATCAGCGACACCGAGCTCGCCGGCCAGACGGCCGACTTCAAGCGGCGGCTGGCCGCCGGCGAGACCCTCGACGACCTGCTCGTGGAAGCCTTCGCCGTCTGCCGCGAGGGGGGCCGGCGGTGGCTGCGGATGCGGCACTACGACGTGCAGCTGATCGGCGGCATGGTGCTCCACTCGGGGGCGATCGCCGAGATGATCACGGGCGAGGGCAAGACCCTCGTGGCCACGCTCCCGGCGTATCTCAACGCGCTCGAGGGGAAGGGCGTGCACGTCGTCACCGTCAACGACTACCTCGCCCGCCGCGACATGGAGTGGATGGCCCCGCTGTACATGGGCCTGGGGCTCACCGTGGGCGCGATCCAGTCGGGCATGGACTCCGGCCAGCGGCAGAAGGCCTACGCCTGCGACATCACCTACGGCACCAACAACGAGTTCGGCTTCGACTATCTCCGCGACAACATGCGGATGGCGGCCCGCGGCGACGACCGCTTCCCCAAACACGCCCAGCAGGCCCAGGGGCCGCTCCACTTCGCGATCGTGGACGAGGTCGACAACATCCTGATCGACGAGGCCCGCACCCCGCTGATCATCTCCGGCCCCGCCCACGACGACGTGGCCAAGTATGCCCGGGCCGACCAGATCGCCCGCCAGCTCAAGGCCGAGACCCACTTCGAGGTCAAGGAGAAGGAGCACACCGTCGCGCTCACCGAGGAGGGCGTGCGCACGGCCGAGAAGCTCGCCGGCGTGGAGAGCTTCTACACGGTGGGCAACATGGAGTGGCCCCACCTGATCGACAACGCCCTCAAGGCCCACCACCTCTACAGGCGCGACGTCAACTACGTCGTCCAGCAGGGGGAGGTGGTGATCGTCGACGAGTTCACCGGCCGGCTGATGCCGGGCCGGCAGTGGTCCGACGGGCTCCACCAGTCGGTCGAGGCCAAGGAGGGGGTGAAGATCAAGGAGGAGTCGCAGACCCTGGCCACGGTCACCCTCCAGAACTTCTTCAAGCTCTACAAGAAGCTCTCCGGCATGACGGGCACGGCCATGACCGAGGCCACCGAGTTCTGGAAGATCTACAAGCTCGACGTGATCGCGATCCCGCCCAACCGGGGCCTGCAGCGGATCAACCATCCCGACGTCATCTACCGCACCGAGCGGGAGAAGTGGGTCGCCGTGGCCGACGAGGTGGAGCGGATCAACCGCTGGGACACGCTGGCCCTCGCCGACGGCTCCTGGAAGGTCGGCCGGATCGTGCGGGAAGCCGACGCCGAGGTGGTGTTCGAGGAAAAGGGAGGCAAGGACGCCGAAACGATCCTCCGCTCCAAGATCAAGGAGATCCAGCGGAAGGGCCTGCCCGTGCTCGTGGGCACCGTCTCGATCGAGAAGAGCGAGCGGCTCTCCGACCTGCTCGAGAAGCGGGGCGTCGATCACGCGGTGCTCAACGCCAAGCACCACAAGCGGGAGGCCGAGATCATCGCCCAGGCCGGCCGCCCCGCGGCCGTCACGATCGCCACCAACATGGCCGGCCGAGGCACCGACATCATCCTGGGCGGCAACGCCGAGACGCTCGCCTGGGCCAAGCTCCAGGACACCTATCCGACCAGGCTCGACGTGCCCAAGGAGGAGTGGGAGACGCTGGTCACGGAGATCGCCACCCGCGAAGACATGAAGGCCCAGGGGGAGACGGTCCGGCAGGCCGGGGGCCTGCAGATCATCGGCACCGAGCGGCACGAGGCCCGTCGCATCGACCTCCAGCTCCGCGGCCGCTGCGGGCGGCAGGGTGACCCGGGATCGAGCCGGTTCTTCCTCTCGCTGGAAGACGACCTGATGCGGATCTTCGCCGGCGAGTGGGTGAAGAACGTGCTCACCCGCCTGGGCATGCAGGACGGCGAGGCGATCGAGAGCCGGATGGTCACCCGCCGTGTCGAGGCGGCCCAGAAGAAGGTCGAGGAGCGGAACTTCGAGGTCCGGAAAAACCTGCTCGAATACGACGAGGTGATGGACGAGCAGCGGAAGCGGGTCTACGGCTTCCGCCAGCGGATCCTCGACTTCACCGACGGCGACGCCGACTGCCGGGAGATGATCCTGGAGATGGTCGACCGCCAGATCGACGAGAACATCGGCAGCTTCCTCGACAAGGATTACGGCCCCCAGACCTACGCCTCCTGGGCCGCCGGCCAGCTCTCCTGCGAGCTCGAAGGCAGCGACTTCCGCGGTCTCTCCCCCGAGGAGGCCGAGCGGCTCGCCGCCGACGAGGCGGCGCGGCAGTCGGAAACGCAGATCTTCGAGGCCGTCGAGGAGAACCTGCCGGAGGGCGAGGACGAGGGCGAGTGGAACTGGGGCGCGCTGGCCTCCTTCGCCAACGCGCGCTGGAAGCTGTCGCTCACGGATCGTGAGCTCAAGCGGGTGGGCCGCGACGACGTGGTCGGCCATCTCCAGGAGCGGGCCCGCGAGGCGATCCACAAGATCGACCTCAGCGACGGCCGCCGATTCCTCGACCCGGAGTTCAGCCTGCGGACGGCCCGCGGCTGGACGGAATGGCGGTTCGGCATCCCCGTGGACCAGGCCGAGGTCGATCGGCTCGGGGAGCGGGGCCTCGACGCCGAGGCCTTCAAGGCGCTGGTCCGCACGAAGGCCCGCGCGGCCTACGCCCACCGCGAGATCGAGTATCCCGTGCTCGTGGGCCTGGCCCACTTCTCCGGCCGCCAGCCCGACGGCTCGCGGCGGCTCGACCGCGAGGGCCTGCTGGCCTGGGCGCGGGAGCGGTTCGATCCGGCGCTCACCGAGGCCGATCTGGACTCGAGCGACCTCGACGAACTCCGGCGGGTGCTCGTGGCCGCAAGCACCCGGCGGCACGGCCGCGATGACGACTCGCGGGATGAGATGAAGCGGATGGAGCGGGCCGTGCTCCTCCAGATCCTCGACAACGCCTGGAAGGACCACCTCCTGGCGATGGACCACCTCCGCTCGAGCGTCGGCCTCCGCGGCTACGCCCAGGTGGACCCCAAGGTGGAGTACAAGCGGGAAGGCATGCGGACCTTCGACCTGATGTGGAAGGGCATCGCCGAGCGGGTGGTGGACGTGGTCTACCGGATCGAGCAGGTCGAGGAGAGCGCTCTCCGGAGCACCTGGCACGAGACGGCGGCCGTCCATGCCGAGGCGGCAAGCGCCACACAACTGGCCGCCCAACAGGCCGGCCCCGCCGAGGTCCAGCGAGCCGAGCCGAACCGAACCGAGCCGATCCGCAACCTCGCCGAGAAGGTGGGCCGCAACGACCCGTGCCCCTGCGGCAGCGGCAAGAAGTTCAAGAACTGCTGCGGCAAGTCGAGCGGCGTGGCTGCGGGCTAGCTGGTTTCACGGCCGCAGGGGCATCCATGCCCCCTGCGGCCTTGGCTCGGCGGAGGGGCAGCTGAAGTGCCCGGCTTTACGCCCGGCGGGGCATCCCTGCCCCCGGCGGGCTTCGCGGCACTCCGGCCTTCGGCCGCTGCCGCCGGCCGCACCTCCGGGCGGCCGTGCTCGTACGCAAGCTGGCACGCCGCGTGCGTTCAGACGAATCTGCTGCATCCTTCTGCCGCCTGGTCAACCGTTGGACTGCGAGGGGTTGCCCGTGCCCTCGAGCGAGCTGTGGAAGCGAGCGCAGGCAGGATGCCGAAGCGAGCGGACACGCAGTGAACGGAGGCCTGGAGGGCCGGAGTGAACGTCTAGCGAGAGGGCATGGGTAACCTCGAGCCCGCACGCAAGAGGCCGCGGGGACGTCCGGCGAGATGGCCCTCGCCACCCCGAGCCGACGCGTGAGGACGTGCCGACCACACCGCGAAACGGGATGCACCTACACTACGCCGCATGCTGCTGAACGTGGTCTACATGCTGGTCGCCCTCGTCGCCCTGCCGTGGGTGGCTTGGCGGAGATTCTCGGGCGGCCGGCCGGTGGCGGCGCCGTGGCGACGCTTCACCGGGCGTGTGGATGTCGCGCCGCCGGAGCCGGACGTGCCGCGGATCTGGCTCCATGGCGTGAGCGTCGGAGAGGTGCAGCTGCTCGCGACGCTTGCCGCGGAGATCGCCCGGCAGGCCGAGGCGGAGGGCCGACCCATCGAGTGCGTGATCTCGAGCGCGACGACGACCGGGCTCGAGGTGGCGGGCCGGCGATTCGGCCCCGACCGCACGTTCCCCTGCCCGCTCGACTTCACCTGGGCCGTGGGCCGCGTCTTCGACCGGGTCCGGCCGGCGGCGCTCGTCCTCGGCGAGCTCGAACTCTGGCCCAACCTGCTCGCCGCCGCCGCGCGGCGGGGCATCCCGGTCGTCGTCGCCAACGCGCGGATGAGCGAGCGGAGCGCCGGCGGCTACGCCCGCATCCGACCGCTGGTCCGCCGAATGCTCGGCCGGGTCACGGTCGTCAGTGCCCGGTCGCAAGCCGACGCCGCCCGGTTCGCGGCGCTCGGGGCGGCCGACGTCCGCGTGGCCGGCTCCATGAAGTTCGACGGCGTCCGCGGCGACCGGGCCGCGGACGAGGTGCGGCGGCTCCGCGAACTGGCCGGCTTCGCGGCCGACGACGTGGTGTTCCTGGCCGGCAGCACGCAGGCCCCGGAGGAACGGCTCGCGGCGGAGACCTTCCTCGCCCTGCGCGGGCGGCAGCCTGCGCTGCGGCTGGTGATCGTGCCGCGGCACGTCGAACGAACGGCCGAGGTCGCCGCCTTGCTCGACGCGCTCGGGCTCCGCTGGCAGGCCCGCAGCCGCCTCGAGGCCGACGGCATCCATCCCGCCGCTCGCGTGCTCCTCGTGGACACGACCGGCGAGCTCGGCTCCTGGTGGGGCACCGCCACGATCGCCTTCGTGGGGGGCAGCCTCGACGGCGGCCGCGGCGGGCAGAACATGCTCGAGCCCGCGGCGTACGGGGCGGCGGTGAGCTTCGGCCCTCACACGAGGAACTTTCGCGACGAGGTGGCCCGGCTGCTCGCCGCCGACGCGGCGGTGGTGGTGGACGATGGCCCGGGGCTCACCGCCTTCGTGGCCCGCTGCCTCGCCCAGCCCGCCTGGGCCGAGGCTCTTGGCCGCCGTGCGGCCGCCCTCGTCGCCAGCCAGCGGGGCGCGACCGCCGCCTCCACGCGGCTGGTGCTGGAGCAGGTCTTCGGGGAGCCGCCGGTTGCCGATCGGCGCTCGGATGCCCCATAATCTCGGGTCGCTCGGGCGGCAGGTGTGCCGCCCGCCATTTTCCCTCCAGCACGAGGCTCCAGTCGTGGCACAAGGCAAGTATCTGTTCACCAGCGAATCCGTCTCCATGGGCCACCCCGACAAGCTGGCCGACCAGATCTCCGACGGCGTGCTCGACGCCTACCTCGCCCAGGATCCCCACAGCCGCGTCGCCTGCGAAACGATGGTGACCACCGGCCTGGCCGTGATCGCCGGCGAGATCACCTCCAAGGGCACGATCGACTATCAGCAGGTGGTTCGCGACGTGATCCGCGAGGTCGGCTACACCGATGCCGAGATGGGGATCGCCGCCGACACCTGCTCCGTGCTCGTGGCCGTGGGCAAGCAGAGCGCCGACATCGCGATGGGCGTCAACGAAGACGCCACGACGGGCAAGGACGTGGGCGCCGGTGACCAGGGCCTGATGTTCGGCTACGCCTGCAACGAGACGCCCGAGTTCATGCCGCTGCCGATCGCGCTCTCGCACCGGATCCTCGACCGGCTGACCGACGCCCGGAAGAAGAAGGAAGTCGACTGGCTGCGGCCCGACTCCAAGAGCCAGGTGACGGTCGAGTACGAGGGCGACAAGCCGGTGCGGATCGACACCGTCGTGGTCTCGACGCAGCACGCGCCCCACGTCTCCAACGAGGACATCCGGAAGTTCGTGATCGAGAAGATCGTCAAGCCGCTGCTGCCGAAGGATCTCGACACCAGTGACATCACCTACCACATCAACCCCACGGGCCGGTTCGTGGTGGGCGGCCCCCACGGCGACTGCGGCCTCACCGGCCGGAAGATCATCGTCGACACCTACGGCGGCTGGGGCCGGCATGGCGGCGGCGCCTTCTCGGGCAAGGATCCGACCAAGGTCGATCGCTCGGCGGCCTACATGGCCCGCCACGTGGCCAAGAACATCGTCGCGGCCGGCCTCGCCGACCGCTGCGAGGTGCAGCTCGCCTACGCCATCGGCGTCAGCGAGCCGGTCAGCGTCCACGTCGACACCGAGGGCACGGGGAAGGTCGAAGACGAACGGCTCTGCGAGGTCGTCCGCGACGTCTTCCCGCTGACCCCACGCGGGATCATCGACTACCTCGACCTGCGGCGGCCGATCTTCCGACGCACCGCGGCCGGCGGCCACTTCGGCCGCGACGAGTTCCCGTGGGAGAAGACCGACAAGGCGAAGCAGCTGGCCCAGGCGGCCCGCGCGGCCGGTGCGGTGGCCTGAGGCGTTCATGACGGCAGGCCGCTCGTTGTCCGGAACCCCGGCCCTCGCGGGCCGCGCGACCCTGCAGAGTCCGGCCGACGCGGCGACCGGCTTGTTGGCCACGGGCGCTGCGGCCCTCGGGATGGCCGTGGCCGCGGCGGGGGCCACGCTGCTGATCCGGCGGCTGAGCGGCGGATTTACCGCGGTGCCCTCGGCGGCGGTGCCCTGGGCCGTCGCGGTCGCAGGCATTCCGCTGGTGCTCGCGGTCGAGGCGGCGGCTCGGTTGGCCGGAGATCGCCGGCCTGCCGGGTTCGCCCGCGGCGGGCTGGTGGCGGCGGCGCTGGCCGTCGCCCCGCTCACAGCCGCCGTGTGGCCGACCCGGGCGATCGGCCTGATCGGCACCGCGGTGGCCCTGATCGCCGCCCTGCGTCCGGTCGCCGCCCTGCGGCCAGCCGCCGGCTGGCTGCCACCGCGGCTGCGGGGCTTTCGCACCGCGGGCCGCTCGGGCGGCGCGCCCTCGGCCACGCCGACGGCTGAGCCTGGTGGCCGCGGGGGCGAGGATCGCGACCGGCTCTTCCCCTCCCACCCGGTGCGGTTGCCCGGGCCTGCCGATCCGTCGAGCGGCGCTTTGCCTGCGGTTCTTCCGGCGGGCGTTCGGCAACGGCTCGAGCGGTACGAGACTCCCGCCGGCGAGGACTGCGTGCGCGGGCAGGTGATGATCTCCGTCACGTCGGGGAGCCGCACGGGCCACGCCCACGTCGGCTTCTGCCCCGCCTTCGCCACGCTGCCCGCCGTCGAGGTGACCACCGACTGTGACTTCGTCGAGGCCGAGGTGGCGGCGGCGGAGATCCTGCCCTGGGGCGTCCGCGTCGAGTGCCGGCTCTCCGAACCGGCCGAGGAGCCGCTCGAGATCCCCGTGGCCATCCGCGCCGTCCGACCTGCCTGACCCCCACACCGCACCGAGCCCCCATGGCCCGCTGGCCGACCCACCTCTGGACCACGCTCTTCACCTACGGGGTGATCTTCGTGGGCTTTCCCCTGCTGTCCCTTCTGTTCTGGCTCTGGGTGCGCGGGGGCTGACCGTGGCCGGGCTTCATCCATCCTTCCTTCCCCACTCCAGGAGACCACGACGAGCATGCTCCACGCGATCGTGATGGCCGGCGGATCTGGCACGCGGTTTTGGCCCGCCAGCCGCGTGGCCCTCCCCAAGCAACTGCTGCCGCTGGCCGGCGACCAGACGCTCCTCGAAGACACGGTGGCGCGGCTCGACTCGCTCGTGCCGCCCGAGCGGACGATGGTGGTCACCGCCGCGCGGCTGCTCGACGCCGTCCGCATGCAGCTGCCGGGCGTGCCCGAGAGCGGCCTCGTCGGCGAGCCCTGCAAGCGAGACACCGCCCCCTGCATCGGACTGGCCGCCCTGCTCGTGGCCCGCCACGATCCCGACGCCACGATGGTGGTGATGCCCTCCGATCACGTGATCCGTCCGGCCGAGAAGTTCCGCGGGGCGATCCGTCAGGCCGAGGCGCTCGTCGCCGCCGCACCCGGCAGGCTCGTCACGTTCGGCATCCGCCCCACCTACCCGGCCGAGAGCTTCGGCTACATCCAGCAGGGCGCGCCGCTGCCGGTCGGCCCGGGCGCGGCTCCGGCCCACACGGTCGCCCGGTTCAAGGAGAAACCGCCGGCGGCGGTGGCCGCCGAATACCTGGCCGCCGGCACCTACCTCTGGAACGCGGGGATCTTCGTCTGGAAGGCGGCCACGATCCTGGCGGCGCTCGCGGAGCGGCAACCGGAGTGCCTGGCCCACCTCGAGCGGATCGCCGCCGCCTGGGACGGCCCCGACCGCGACCGGGTCTTCGACGAGGAGTTCGCCGCGATCAAGGGAACTTCGATCGACTACGCCGTGCTCGAAACCGCTCCCGACGTGGCCGTGATCGAGGCGCCGTTCGGCTGGGACGACCTCGGCGGCTGGTCGGCCGTGGCCCGGCAGCGGCCCGCCGACGCCGCCGGCAACACCTTCATCGGCCGCCACCTCGACCTCGGCTCGACAGGAACGATCGTCCAGACCGGCGACGACCATCTGGTCGTCACGCTCGGCCTCGAGGATATGCTGGTGGTGCACACGCCCGACGCCACCCTGGTGGCCTCCCGCTCCCGTGAGGAGGAGGTGAAGAAGGTGGTGGCCGAACTCGAGCGGCGCGGATGGTCGGAGTTTCTTTGATGCGTGGACCGGGACTCCTCCTGGCGGCCCTCACGCTGGCGTGGCTTCCTGTGGTCTCTCTCCGCGCCGCGCCGGCTGCGGCCGAGGCCGCCGTGACCGCCCGCGACGCCGGGTGGCTGGCGGCGTTCCGCCGCTCGCGCGAGGCCCTCTGCTGGACCGATCTGGTGGTCCGTCACGACTGGCGGGTGCAGCGGCACTCGGGCGACGGCCGCTGCCGCATTCTCGACCCCGCCGACGGCACGATCCGCGAGGGCACCGAGGATGAATGCCGGCGCGGCTTCGCCGCCCTCGAGGCCGACGGCACGATCCCGCCCCATGTCGGGCCGACGGTGATCCTGCTCCACGGCCTGGGCGAAGGCCGCGACTCGATGCGGCCGCTGGCCGAGCACCTCGAGACCGCGCTCGACGCCGCCGTGATCTCGTTCGGCTACGCCAGCGTCACCTCGAAACTCGACGACCACGGCGCCGCGCTCGCCGAGGTCGTCGCCGGCCTGCCGGCCACCGCCCCGGTCAGCTTCGTCGGCCACAGCCTCGGCACCATCGTCGTGCGGCGCTGGCTCGCCATGGCCGACGAGTCGCAGTTGGCGCGGGTGCATCGCGTGGTGATGCTCGGGCCGCCGAACCAGGGCTCGCGCCTGGCCCGGATGGCGGCGGGGCTCGGCCTCCTGGCCGAGCACGTCGAGGGCTCCGCCCGCGAACTCGTCTTCGACTGGGCGAAGGTCGCGCCCCAGCTGGCGGTGCCCGCCTGCGACTTCGGGATCGTGGCCGGAGGCAAGGGCGACGACACCGGATACAGCACGCTGCTCGCGGGCGACGACGACGCCGTGGTGTGCGTGGACGAGACGCGGCTGCCCGGTGCCCGCGACTTTCTCCTGCTGCCGGTCCACCATGCCGCGATGATGCGGCATCCGGCGGTGCAGCGGGCCACGGCCGCGTTTCTGGAGACGGGCCGCTTTCCGACCGCGGGCGAAAAGGCGGCGCGATGAGCGACCCGCTGTCGCAGCCGATCCCCGCCGGCCGCGTGGCCGGCATCGACTACGGCCGCCGCCGGATCGGCGTGGCCGTGTGCGACGCCTGTCGGATCATCGCCAGCCCGCTCTGCCTGCACGAGACGACGGGCGACCATGCCGCCGACGCGGTGTTCTTCACGCGGCTCGCCGCCCGGGAGGAACTCGTCGGCTTCGTGGTGGGGCTGCCGCTCCATGCCGACGGCAGCCCGAGCGGGATGTCGGCCGAGGTGGAGCGGTTCGCCGCCTGGCTCGGCCGCGTCACCGGCCTGCCCGTCGCCTTCCAGGACGAGCGGTTCACCTCGCACGAGGCCGCCGGGAAGCTGGCCGGCGTGGGGTTGAGCCGCGGCCAGAAGAAGAGCCGCAGCGACGCCGTTGCGGCCCAGGTGGTGCTCACGTCGTGGCTCGAGCGACAGCAGGGCCTCTCGACCGATCCCTGACTGATTGCCGCCGTACCCGGGCTCGGGTTGCCATAGCGTCACGCCGTCTGGTTTGGGCTCGGGGTGGCCCGTGCCATCTCGCCGGACGCTCCCGGGGCCGCTTGCGTGCGGGCTCGGAGTGGCCCATGCCCTCTCGCTACACGTTCACTCCGGCCCTCCAGGCCTCCGTTCACTGCGTGTCCGCTCGCTTCGGCATCCTGCCTGCGCTCGCTTCCACAGCTCGCTCGAGGGCACGGGCCACCCCTCGCAGTCCAACGGTTGACCAGGCGGCAGGAGGATGCAGCAGATTCGTCTGAACGCACACGGCGCGCCAGCTTGCGTACGAGCACGGCCGCCCGGAGGTGCGGCCGGCGGCCGGCGGCCGGGGCCGAAGGCCCGCGGGCCGCGAAGGCTGCAGGGGGCAGGGATGCCCCTGCAGCCGTAAAGCTGGATGCCCGAAGCGAACGTCCGGCGATGGCATATGGGCCGCCCCGACGCGTAACCGGCGACGTTCCAACCCAAGTCCTTCGCGGTAAGATCAGGTGATGCCACCTTCCACTCCTCCCCTGCGGCTCGTCGTGGGCTGCGGCTATCTCGGCGAGCGGGTGGCCCGGCGCTGGCTGGCCCGCGGCGACCGGGTCGCGGCCGCCACCCGCTCGCCCGCGCGGGCCGACGTGCTCGCAGCCGCCGGCATCGAGCCGATCATCCTCGACGTCACTGCGAACAATCCGGGCTGGGAGCGACTGTTCGGCCGGACCGGCGAGCCGGTCGCCACGATCTTCTGGGGTGTCGGCTTCGATCGCGCGGCCGGGGCCTCCTCTGACGACGTGCACGTCGCGGGCCTGAGGAAGCTGCTGGATGCCGCGGCCGCAGCCGGGCTTCGGCCCCGCGTCGTTTTTTCGAGCTCGACCGGCGTCTGGGGCGACGAGCGGGGAGGCGTCGTCTCGGAAGCCACGCCCCCCGATCCCTCCCGCGAGGCGGGCCGCGTGCTCGTCGCCGCCGAGCGAATGCTGGCAGCCCATCCGGCAGGCCCCGGCACGGCCCTGCGGTTCGCCGGCCTCTACGGCCCCGGGCGGCTGCCGCGGCTGGCCGACCTGCGGGCGGGCCGGCCGATCGCCGCCGACCCCGACAGCTGGCTCAACCTCGTGCACATCGACGACGCGGCGGATGTCGTCGTCGCCGTCGCCGACGCGCCGGCCCCGCGGCCGCTGTACGTCGTCTCCGACGGCACGCCCGTGCGCCGCCGAACCTGGTACGGCCGGCTCGCCGAACTCGCCGGCGGGCCGCCCCCCGTGTGGGACGAGTCGGCCCCGCGGAGCCGCGGCGGCGACAAGCGGATCGACTCGACGCTCGTCTGGGCCGACCTCGGCATCCGTCCGGCCCACCCCGACGCCCTCGCAGCTCTGCCGCAGCTCGTCGCGGCGTCGTGATCCGGCGGGGACTGGAACCGCCCGCTACTGGAGCGCGGGCACGGGAACCTTCTTCGGAGCCGCCTGGGCCGCCTCCGCGATTCCTCCGGCCTCCGCCAGCGACCGCAGATAGTCGACCGTGACGTTCATCGCCTCGTCGAAGTAGTAGTCGCGCTTCACGACCGGCCGCTTGGAAAACTCGGACTGCTCCAGCCGCTCCTCTTCCTCCTTCTCGGCCTTCTTGCCCTCGTTCCACTGCTTCGTGAACTCGGACTCGGCCAACGAGATCGTCTTCTCGTCCTTCCGCTTGTTGTAGCGGTCGATGTCGACGGAGAGATCCTTGAACTTCTCGTCACCCGCCACCCGCTCGGCCGACCGTTTCCGCAACAGGTCGATCACCGTCTCGGTGACCTGGCCCGTCGGCTCGTAGCGGGCCGCCGGCACGCGGTCGAACGGGATCGCGTGGTCGAGGTCACTCTCGCCGACCGGGAGGTGGGTGGTGATGCTCGGCAGCGTCACGTCGCTCTTCACGCCCTCGAGCTGCGTGCTCGCGCCGCTCGGCCGGTAGAACTGCTGCATCGTGATCTTGATCGCCCCCAGCGACGGGGCGTTGTCGAACCGCCGGAACAGCTGCCGCCCCAGATCGAGCAGGCTCTGGACGGTGCCCTTGCCGTGGGTGGCGTCGTCGCCCACGATCAGCCCGCGGCGGTAGTCCTGGATCGCGCCCGCCAGGATCTCGCTGGCGCTG
>Ga0214923_10003902_pt1 | contig 18452 bp, 15 predicted proteins | sample LL1510_MetaG_FD_177993 | JGI IMG/M metagenome (GOLD analysis project Ga0214923, IMG submission 177993) | Freshwater microbial communities from Lake Lanier, Atlanta, Georgia, United States - LL-1510 | ecosystem: Environmental > Aquatic > Freshwater > Lake | place: USA: Georgia | collected... | reverse complement strand
GCATACCGACATGTTGGATGGAGTTCTCAACCATTTGAAAGCAAACCAAATAAAGCAATCATTCCTTCAGAAGAAGAAATAACCAGAAATAAACGCGCAAGAAGTGCAAAAATGAGAATTGGCATTAGACAAGCATGGAAATAAACAACGAAAATATAGAGCAAGAGAACATTGAAAATGTAAAATCTCCATTCGCGGAAGAAACTCCCAATGCTGCCGATTTGAGTTTTCAACTTACCACGAAACGTACTCTCAAGATCATCGCAATCTTGTTCTTTACCATGTTGTTTTATATCTATAATTCCCTTCATGCTACCAAAGCAATTAAGAAAAAAGAAGAACTAAAAACTTCATTAAAAGAATTACATAGTGAAAGAATAAGCCTAGAAAGTGAAATCACAAATGCGAGTAAACAAACCGAAATCGCCGAAAAATTAAAATCCACAGGATTAAAAGAGCTTACATCACCTCCAATAAAATTGACCCGTGACGCAACCCAATAAAGTAAATACGAGGAAGGAAATTCTAAAGCGCGCCTATGTGATTTTCATATTGGTAGGGAGTTTTTGCGCTTTTCTCATTTATTCAATGATTAAACTTCAAAATGGATTTGATAAAGAATTCAGTATTGAATTAAAGAAGAAAAACACCAGAATAAGAGATGTTGCTGGAATCAGAGGAAATATTTACGCTGACGACGGCAGTTTGCTTGCAACCTCCATACCTACTTACGATTTAATTTGGGATGCCAATGCAGATGGCCTAACTACAAAAATATTCAATGCAAAAGTAGATAGCTTGTCAATGATGTTTGCAAGGGTATTTCCAGAGAAAAACAAAGCTACTTGGAAATCAAAATTCACGTCCCTCAAAAAGAAAAAATCTAGATACACCATCGTAGGCAAAGACTTAAGTTTTGACATCGTTAGAAGCATCAAAACATTCCCTTTAATCTGGAGTGGCAAATTCAAAAGCGGGTTTTGGTTTGAAGAAAAAGGAAAGCGCATGTATTTCATGGGTGACCTGGCAAAAAGAGCAATTGGTTATACGAAAAATGGCGTAAATGTTGGTCTTGAAGGATCATTTGACAGCCTCCTTCGCGGTAAAAATGGCAAAATTCTAGAGCAACGCATGCCGGGCAGAATTTGGCGCCCAGTGAATGTTGGTAACAATCAAATTGCAGAAAATGGTTTCGATATTGTTACAACATTGGATGTTGGATTCCAAGATGTTACACAATATGCATTGAGCCAAGCGCTCATTACCAATGAAGCCGATCACGGTTGTGCCATGGTAATGGAAGTAAAAACTGGCGCAATCAAAGCCATTGCAAACTTAAAAAGAGGCACCGACGGCAAATATTATGAGTCGCAAAACTATGCTGTGAGCGAATTTTCAGAGCCAGGTTCAACATTCAAACTCATCTCTGTATTGTCATTATTAGAAGATGAATACGCAAAACCAAATGATAGCATTGCCTTGCACAATGGATCTGTGAAATATTACGATAAAACATTTACAGATGGAGATCACTTTGATTCAAGAAATAAATTTTACACCCTACAAGAAAGCTTTGAAAAATCGAGCAACGTTGGGATTAGTCAATTTGTATGGAAATACTATCAAAAGAAACCTCAAAAATTCATTGATCACATTATAGAGTTGGGATTGAATGTAAAACCAAATTTCGACATTCCAAGTGCAAACTATCCGGTTATTAAAACCACCAAAAGTTCTGATTGGAATGGGGTTACACTCCCTTCAATGAGCATTGGATACACCAGTCAAATTTCACCATTGCAAACATTAATGCTTTACAATTCGGTGGCAAATGGTGGCAAAATGATGAATCCATATTTGGTTAAAGAAATTTTACAAGATGGAAAATCTGTTTCGAAAATTGAACCAAAAGTCATTAACGAAAAAATATGTACTCCGCAAACACTTGCTGCATTGCAACAACTTTTAAAAGGAGTAGTTGAACGCGGAACGGCAGAAGAAATAACGAAAAAATGTCCTTTCACAGCTGCTGGTAAAACTGGAACAGTAAGAATCAGTGAAAATGGCAAATACATTGACAAGCACATGGCTTCATTTGTTGGATACTTCCCTACGGAAGCGCCTCAATACACCATCATTGTTATCATCAATAAACCTAACAAAGAAGAATATTACGGTGCTAAAGTAGCGGTGCCAGTATTTATTGACATTGCCAATAAAATTTATAGTTCACATATCAAAATCCAACCAACCTTGGTTACAGCCAGAATTACGGAAGCTCCAACTGTTTTAAACGGAAATCAATATGCATTGAAAACTGTACTCAATGAACTTAGCATCAATTCAAGATCAACAATGCCCGCAGCACCCTATTGCGAAGCCAATGCAAAAGGGTATTCAATTAGCATAAACCCTGCAACAATTGAACCGAACAAAGTTCCCGATTTTAAGGGAATGGGATTACGCGATGCATTACAATTGGCGAAGAAAATTCCTATCAAAATCACTTTTGAGGGATATGGACGCGTTGTAGCGCAATCGCTCATCAAAGGAACATCAGTTGGTCCGAACAATTCAATTCACCTAAAATTAAGTCCTTCAAAATGAAAAACTTAAATCAACTTTTAACGTCGGTAAAAAATGCCAAAGTTTATGGCAACAGGGAATTGCAAATTCAGGGTCTGACTATAGATAGCAGAACCCTTGAAAGCAATTACTTATATGCTGCCATTTCGGGGACACAAGTTGATGGTCATGATTTCATCGAAAAAGCAATAGAATTGGGGGCTACCGCCATTCTGTATTCAAAAGATATTGCATTTATCGATGGGATTTCGTATATTAAGGTTGACGATGTTAGTGAGGCATTGGGACAAATTTCGCTTCAATTTTATGACGAAGCAGCCGATAATTTAATCATTGTTGGAACCACTGGAACCAATGGAAAAACCACAATTTCTACCTTATTATTCGAACTATTTACAAAACTTGGATATGTGTGTGGTTTGGTTTCCACCGTTGAAAACAGAATTGCCAACAAAATCATTCCAAGCACCCACACAACACCAAATGTAATTGCCTTGCATGGCCTTTTTGCTCAAATGTTGGAAGAGGGTTGCACGCATTGCTTTATGGAAGTAAGTTCTCATGCCATTGACCAAAATAGAATTGCGGGGATCAAGTTTGCTGGGGGGATATTTTCAAACATCACCCACGACCATTTAGATTACCACAAAACTTTTGAAAACTATATAAAAGCAAAAAAACGCTTTTTCGATCAATTGCCTTCAGATGCATTTGCAATAACAAACAAAGACGACAAAAACGGATCTGTGATGTTACAAAATTGCAAAGCAACTAAATATACTTATGGTTTAAAAGGGAACGCTGATTTCCGTTTAAGAATTTTGGAAAGTGATTTCAACGGCATGCTTTTGCAAATTAATGGCAAAGACATTTGGACGTCGTTGGTTGGGGATTTCAATGCTTATAATTTCTTAGCAGTATATGGTGCAGCCTTTTTATTGACGGAAGGCGAAGAAGAAATTGATATTCCGTTAAGTGCGCTTGGAAGAGTAAACGGCAGATTTGAAGCCATTGCAGGAACAGAAAATAAGACTGCCATAGTTGATTATGCACATACGCCAGATGCACTTGAAAATGTAATCAAAACCATCAATCATATTCGTCAAAACGGAGTAAATCTGATTACAGTTGTTGGTTGTGGTGGCAATAGAGATACAAGCAAACGTCCTGAAATGGGACAAATTGCCAGCAAATTGAGCGACAGGGTGATTTTCACTAGTGACAATCCTAGAAGCGAAGATCCAAATGCAATCATTGATGCGATGGACGGTGGGGTTGAAATTCAATACAAGAAAAAAGTACTAAAAATAACCGATCGAAAGGAAGCAATTAAAACTGCCATTCTTTTATCTAATCCTGGCGATGTAATTCTAGTTGCAGGCAAGGGACACGAAACATATCAAGAAGTTAACGGAGTAAAACATCCATTTGACGACAAACAAATCATTTCAGAACTATTTAACGAATTAGGATAATGTTATATTACATTTTTAAGTATTTAGACAAATCAGGAATTTCCGGAGCTGGGGTATTTAATTATATCACTTTCAGGGCTGCACTCGCTGGAATTTTGAGTTTACTCATTGCACTTTGGGCAGGAAAAGGAATTATTCATTGGCTTCAGAAAAAGCAAATTGGTGAATCCATCAGAAACCTTGGACTAGAGGGTCAGATGCAGAAGAAAGGCACCCCAACTATGGGTGGTATTATTATCATTTTGGCAATTATAGTTCCTACTTTACTGCTGGCAAAAATTGATAATATTTATGTAATACTTATGATTATCAGCACCATTTGGATGGGAACCATTGGTGCAATTGACGATTATATCAAAGTTTTCAAGAAAGACAAAGAAGGCATGAGTGCCCGCACCAAATTGGTTGGACAATTAATGTTGGGCGTAATTATAGCCGTTGCTATTGATTATACACACAATATCAATCACATTCCATTGGAAACGAATCTTCCAATTTCAAAATTAAGATTCAGTTATACCGATTTATTACCTGGAGAAGGTAATGCATGGTTGGTATTTGTACCCGTAATCATTTTCATCTGTATGGCGGTTACAAATGCAGTTAACTTAACAGATGGCATTGATGGATTGGCTGCCGGCACCACCGCTATCGTGGGCACTGGCTTAGGAATTTTGGCTTATGCCACTGGAAACATCAAAGTTTCACAGTATTTAAATATTATTTACGTTCCAAACAGCGGCGAGGTTGTTGTGTTTTTAGCTGCTGTAATTGGCGCTTGTTTGGGATTTCTTTGGTACAACGGATATCCAGCGCAAGTGTTCATGGGAGACACTGGAAGTATGGCATTAGGCGGAGCAATCGCTGCCGTTTCAATTATCATCAAAATGGAATTATTACTTCCTATTCTGTGTGGAATATTCTTCGCTGAAAGCTTTTCAGTAATTCTTCAGGTTGGATATTTTAAATATACCAAAAAACGCTTTGGAGAGGGCAAACGTATCTTCTTGATGTCGCCGTTGCACCATCATTATCAAAAGAAACTAATTCCTGAAAGCAAAATCACGTTGCGCTTTTGGTTAATCACTGTAATGCTTGTATTGGCAACATTCGCTTTAATTAAACTACGTTGAACAAAAATCTCATCATATTAGGCGCTGGAGAAAGCGGAACAGGTGCAGCTATTCTTGGGGTAACCCAAGGGTGGAAGGTATTTGTATCTGACAAAGGCCAAATTGTTGAGAAATACAAAGCAGAAATGTTACAGTATAACATCGAGTGGGAAGAAGGATCACATGATGTTGAGCGAATTTTAAATGCCAATTTGGTGATTAAAAGTCCTGGAATTCCTGATAAAATTGAATTGATTCGACAAATCAAAGCAAAAGGAATTTCTGTCATTTCTGAAATTGAATTTGCTGGTTGGTACACAAATGCCACCATGATTGGCATTTCGGGAACCAATGGCAAGACCACAACCACACTATTAACCTACCAAATTTTAAAAGATGCGGGATTAAATGTTGGATTGGGTGGCAATATTGGCCAATCACTTGCCCGTCAAGTAGCTTTAAATAATTTTGACATCTACGTGCTTGAATTAAGCAGTTTCCAACTCGACGGAAATGAGAAATTCAAACTCCACATAGCTTGTTTAACAAACATTACCCCAGATCATTTAGATCGATACGATTATAAAATCGAAAATTATATCGCCAGTAAAATGCGATTAACGCTGAATCAAACAAATGAAGATTATTTCATTTATTGCCAAGACGATGCATTAACTCAAGAAGGAATTAAAAATACAAATATCCCTTCAAAAATGATTCCATTTAGCTTAAACAAAACTGTTGAATACGGCGCTTATGCCGTTGCCAATTTCATTCACATCCAATTAGAAAAAAAATACACCTTAGATATGCAAGAAATTAACTTAAGAGGCAAACACAACGCCTACAACACCATGGCTGCTGCCGTTATTTCAAACTTAATTGACGTTAGAAAAGATAGTATCCGTGAAAGTTTATCGAATTTTCAAAACGTGGAACACCGTTTAGAAGTTGTAGCTAAAACCAATGGTATTGAATATATCAACGATAGCAAAGCGACCAATGTAAATTCAACATGGTATGCATTGGAAAGCATGGACAAACCAGTAATTTGGATTGCCGGTGGCGTTGACAAAGGAAACAATTATGCCGATTTAAAGGCCTTGGTGAAAGACAAAGTAAAAATGATCATTTGCATGGGACTTGACAACATGAAAATACACCAAGCTTTCCAAAGCGATGTGGATTTAATCATTAATACTTTAAGTGCAAAAGAGGCAGTTCATGTAGCTTCAAGAATGGCAGCAAATGGCGATGCGGTATTGTTGTCGCCAGCTTGTGCGAGCTTTGATTTATTTGAAAACTACGAAGACCGTGGTCGCCAATTTAAAGCAGCAGTAAGAAATCTCTAAAATACAATGCGAAAGTTAAGTGACGTCTTCAAAGGCGATAGATACATTTGGTATATCGTTATGATCCTATCTTGTTTAGGGGTATTGGCAGTATATAGTTCTACCGGGACATTGGCATTTGCAAAACAAAAAGGCAATACCGAGTTCTATTTCTTACGTCATTTAATCTTCTTAGCCATTGGCTGGGGTTGTATGTATTTTATTCACCTAATACCATTTAAATTTTATTCTCGCATATCTCAAATATTTTTTTGGATTTCGGTGGCACTTTTATATGCAACACTTTTCATAGGCGCCAATATCAATAATGCCCAAAGGGTTATTGCCATTGGTCCAATTACATTTCAACCTTCCGATATGGCCAAGGTTTTCTTGGTTATGTTCATTGCCCGATATTTAAGTAAAAACCAAGATACCATTGACCAATTTAAAACATTTAGAAAAATTTTAGGCATGATTGCCATTGTGGTTATACCCATTTTGCCAGAAAATTTGAGTACCGCTTTGGTTGTAATGACAACCAGTACATTTCTATTGGTTATGGGTCGAATTAAAATAAAATTTATTTTGGGTTTAATTGGACTGGGTATTTTGACATTTAGCTTATTTGTGGCATTTTTATTCACCGTAGACATGTCGAACTTTGAAAGCAATCGACTTCCTACCTGGAAAAAAAGAATTGAAACATACATTGGCAAAGACGAAGATGGAAACAGCGGTTACCAACAAATGCAATCTAAAATTGCCATTGCCACTGGTGGAATTATGGGTAAGGGTCCTGGAAACAGTACCCAACGAAATTTCTTACCACACCCCTATTCAGATTTCATCTTTGCAATTATCGTTGAAGAATATGGATTAGTGGGTGGCTTTATTGTTATAGGCTGCTATATTGTTCTAATTTTCAGATGCCTCAAAATTGTTGTAGAAAGTCAACGATCTTTTGCCGCACTGGCAGTCTTGGGTATTGGATTCAGCATGAGTTTCCAAGCATTTGTTCATATGGGAGTTTCTGTTGGCAAATTACCTGTAACTGGTTTAACCTTGCCTTTGGTGAGCATGGGTGGAACAAGTTTGATTTTAAACAGCGTTGCGTTCGGCTTTATTTTAGGAATTAGCCGCCATATTCAAATTGAAAAAGAAACCGAATTGAAAACTTCGGTTGATACAAGTTCAAATGGAGGTGCCAATGGGTAATTTGAAATTCATTTTCTCGGGTGGTGGAACTGGAGGACATATATTTCCGGCAGTTGCAATTGCAAATGCACTGAAGGAAAAATATCCCTCAGCGGAATTTTTATTCGTTGGCGCTTTGGGGAAAATGGAAATGGAAAAAGTTCCATTGGAAGGATATAAAATTATTGGGTTGCCTATAGCAGGACTAAAAAGAAGTTTTTCTATTCAAAATTTGAAAGTCCTTTATCTGTCCATAAAAAGTTATTTCATGGCTAAAAAGATCATCAAAGATTTCAAACCAAGCGCAGTAATAGGCACTGGTGGATTTGCGTCTTTGCCAATTAGTTATGCCGCAAGCAAAATGAATTATCCTGTTTTTATTTGGGAAGGAAACGGCTACGCCGGACTAACAAATAAAATCATGAGCAAAACTGCTAAAAAAATATTTTGTGGATTCGATGGTATGGACCCATATTTCAAATACGGAAATTGGATTCATTCTGGGAATCCAATTCGCAAAGAAGTAATTGAAAAAGTTACAAGAGAAGAAGCATGTACCTTTTTCAATCTAGATGCCAACAAACCCATATTATTTATTACAGGGGGAAGTTTGGGCGCTAGGATTTTAAATGAAAGCATTTACAACGACATCAATTTATTCCAAGAGAAAGGCATCCAATTGATTTGGCAAACCGGACAACATTATAAATTTGATGGCGAAATACCATCGAATGTATACTTAAAACCGTTTTTAAGAGAAATGAATTTGGCCTATTCTTGTGCCGACGTGGTAATTTCAAGATCTGGTGCATTAAGCTGTTCGGAAATTGCGGTAGCAGGTGTTCCGGCAATCTTTGTGCCTTCAACAAATGTTACCGACGACCATCAAACCAAGAACGCGCAGCACATTTGCAAAAATGGAGGCGCTGTGATGGTTTCCGATAAAGATGCAAAATACAATTTGGTAAACACTGCAATTGCATTGTTGTCAAATAAAAATGAGCAAGAAAAAATGAAAACTGCATTAAAAGCGTCTGCAAGACCAAATGCAACTCAAACAATAGTTACTGAAATTGAAAAATTCTTATGATGGGTAGAGACATTTCAAAATACGAATACGCTTACTTCCTCGGAATTGGTGGAATTGGCATGAGTGCAATTTGTCGTTATTTTATGTCAATCGGAATCAGAGTATTTGGTTATGACAAAACAGAGAGTGCGCTAACCCAGTTGTTAATTGAAGAAGGAGCAAATATTACCTATACCGATTCATTGTCGAGCATTCCTGAAATAATTAAACAAAATACTGAAAAAACAATATTCATTCTAACCCCAGCCGTGCCAACCAAACATTCACACTTGAATTATTTAAATGAGAACGGAATAGAAATTTTTAAACGCGCTGAAGTATTGGGCATGATTTCTAATTCTTTATTCAGCATTTGTGTAGCAGGTACCCATGGAAAGACTACAACATCAACACTTATTGCACATTTATTAGAAAGTGCAAATGTAAATTATACCGCATTCTTAGGTGGGATTTCTGCAAATTACAACACAAACTACCTCAGGAAAACAACGGGTGAATCACTTGAAACCAATGGCAAAGAAATTGTTGTTCTTGAAGCCGATGAATTTGACCGTAGCTTTCATCAGCTCCAACCAGACCTCGCAATAATAACCGCAATAGATCCGGACCATTTAGACATTTACGACACACACCGGGCGTTTGAAGATGCATTCAATCATTTTGCAAACTTGATTCGCATTGGCGAAAAAAGCAACAACTCGGTAAAAAATGGGCAACTCATTATTGAAGAAAAATTAAGCCTTGAACTTACACATCCTATTGGTGTAAATTCATATGGAAATAGTCCACTATCATCATTTTCATGCCAAAATATTCATATTGAAAACGGAAAATTTCAATTTGATTTTTATGAGGGACAAACATTCGTTTCAAATTTCGTTTGTGGCTTACCAGGATTTCATAACGTTAGCAATGCAACAGCAGCGTTGGCAATTTGCTATGGAATGCTAGGAATGGACATTGAAAGATTAAAAGTGGGCATTGCAACTTACAAAGGGGCAAAACGCAGATTCGAATATGTGGTTGATAATGCAGATTTTGTGGTGATTGACGATTATGCGCACCACCCCGAAGAATTAAATGCAATTATAGGTTCTGTAAAATCCCTTTATCCCTCGAAAAAAATAACCGGTATTTTCCAACCCCATCTTTTTTCAAGAACAAGAGACTTTGTAGATGGTTTCGCCAATAGCTTATCAAAGTTAGATGAGTTATGGCTTATGGAAATTTATCCTGCCAGAGAAGAACCAATTCCAAATATTGATTCGGCTTGGTTGTTAGAAAAAGTAAATTTAATTCAAAAATCACTTGTAAACCCTGATTCAATATTAGCAAAACTAAACTCAAATAAACCTGAAGTTCTTTTGATTTTAGGAGCAGGAGATATTGACAGAATTGTTTCACCTATAAAGAAAATATATGAAGAAATTTAAAATTGCTCTAAATAAACGTCAGTCGATGGTAACCATTATTTTGGTATTGTTGATTTTATTGGTTTTTATTTGGAGTAAACTCAACTTCACTGGAAAAAATAGGATCATTTCAGGTGTTGAAATCAAAATTGAAGCGGACTCAGGTGCAATTTTTGTAAATGAACAAGAAATCTCTAATTATTTACAAGACAAACTAGGAAGTCCCATTGGGAAATCAGCTTCAGAAATTTCGTTGACCAAAATAGAGCGTGAATTAAATTCCTCTCCTTATATTGAAAAATCAACTGCCTATATTGGATTTGACGGGGTATTAAAAATAAAGGTCAAGGAGCGCAAACCAATCATAAAAATTGTAAATATGATAGGCGAAGAATTCTATTTAGATAGCTTAGGATATCAAATTCCAAAAAAAGAGAATATCGAACCAGATGTAATTATTGCATCGGGAAAAATCAACATTAAACACAAAGCTGGATTTATTTCAAAAATTCCGATTGCGAATGAAATACTTGAATTGGGTACGTTTTTATATTACAATAAATTCTGGGACCTCCAATTTGAACAATGCTATGTAGATAACTATAACCGCCTTTTATTGATTCCAAGGGTGGGAAGTCATAGCATTGTGATAGACAACACTCAAAATATGAACAAAAAGTTCGAAAACCTCCGTCTTTTCTATAAGAAAGGCCTCCAAACTGTGGGGTGGAATAAATACGTTCAAATAGATCTTTCCATCAACAATCAGGTAATTGGAAGAATGAGTGAAGTCGAAAATGAACACACAACAATCAAAACTGTCCAAAAAGCAAAACACTAGTATAATTCATCCACATTATGTCACAAAGTAACAATTTTATCGTAGGGTTAGACATCGGAACAACCAAAATTTGCGCCATTGTTGGCCAACTTGCCGAAAATGGCAAATTCAATATCCTGGGAATGGGTAAAGCGGCCAGCCAAGGCGGTGTTTCCAGGGGAATGGTAGCCAACGTTAGCAAAGCGGTTCTTGCCATTGAAGAAGCAATTAAAGATGCTGAAAAGCATAGCCAAGTTAATATCAAAACTGTTTATGTAGGTATTGCAGGACACCATATTAAAAGTTTACAACACAGAGGAACTTTATCTCGCCGACATGGGGATGAAGAGATTGAACAATCTGAATTGGATAAATTAGTAAATGAAATGCAAAATTTGGCACTTACGCCAGGTTTGGAAATTTTGCATGTTTTGCCACAAGATTATAAAATTGATGGAGAAGATGGTATTCGCGACCCAGTAGGAAGAATTGGAGTGCGCTTAGAATGCAATTATCATATCATTACAGGAGAAACAGCCGCTGCAAAAACTATTTTCAAAGCTGTTTCTAAAGCGGGACTTAAAGTTGCTGATTTAATGGTTGAGCCAGTTGCTTCTGCCAGGGCTGTGCTGTCTGATGCTGAGTTAGAAGCAGGAGTTGCTTTGGTTGACATTGGCGGTGGTACAACTGATATTTGTATTTTCGAAAATGGATTTATTTCTCATACCGCAATTATTCCAATTGGGGGGGATAGAATTACCCGCGACTTACAAGAGGCATTCGGTATTCTAAAAGAACAAGCAGAAGATGTAAAAGTTAAATATGGAAGCTGCTACCCTACAGAAAATATGAAAAACGAAGTGGTTGTAATTCCTGGTTTACCTGGCCGATTATCTAAAGAAATTTCTGTTTTTGCAATTTCTCAAGTAATTAGAGCCAGAATGGAAGACATCATCCAAAAAGTTGATTTTGAAATTCAAGTTTCAGGTATTCATCATAAATTAAGCGGAGGTGTTGTTTTAACAGGTGGCGGATCTTCAATGAAAGACGTAAGTCAGCTGTTTAACTACCAACTTGGATTGGAAGTTCACTTAGGAAGTCCAGGGCAACATTTGGGTAAAGGGTTAATCGATGAAGTGAGAAACCCAATGTATTCAACAGCAATTGGATTGGTAATGATGGGTTTTGATTCATCAGAAAAAGTGGGTACAGAATTCGAACCAAATGTAAAAATCAACAAAACTGAAATTCCACAAAACAAAGTAGAAATTGAAGATCCAGTTGTAACCGAACCTGTTGCAAAGTCAAAATCAGCCAGTAGAATATTGGATACTTACAAAGGACTTTGGCCTGGTATAATAAATTGGTTATCAGTTGACGGAGACGATTTTAAAGAAAACTAAACATACACAAACATAATGACAACCAACACGAATTTTCAACCAGACTTTAATAAGCCACAAGCTAATTTGATTAAAGTAATTGGTGTAGGTGGAGGCGGAAGCAATGCCGTGAACCACATGTTTAAGCATGGAATTGAAGGTGTAGATTTTTACATCTGTAATACCGATATACAAGCGCTTCGAAATAGCAGCGTGCCACATAGATATCAGTTGGGTGAAACAGGACTTGGTGCTGGATCTTTGCCAGAAATTGGTGAATTGGCTGCGGTTGAAAGTGCAAGTCAAATTGAAGATCTTTTAAAAGACGGAACCAGAATGGTGTTTATCACTGCAGGAATGGGTGGTGGAACCGGAACCGGTGCAGCTCCTGTTATTGCTAAAATTGCCCGCGATTTGGGTATTTTAACTGTAGGAATTGTTACAATGCCTTTTGTGGATGAAGGTCCTAAAAGAAACAAACAAGCCCAAGAAGGACTCAATAAACTTCGTCCTAATGTTGATGCATTACTTACAATTTGCAATGACCGCATTGTCGATATGTATGAAGATTTATCCGTTTCTGAAGCATTTTCAGAAGCCGATGAAATTCTATGCACTGCCGCAAAAGGAATTGCAGAAATCATTTTCAAACCAGGTTTAATAAACGTTGATTTCATGGATGTAAAAACAGCCATGGAAAACAGTGGACATGCTTTGATGGGCACGGGAATAGCAAATGGTGTTGATCGCGCAATTGAAGCCGCTAAATTAGCCCTAAATAGCCCTTTGCTCGACAATACAACCATTGATGGCGCTAGTCATTTGTTAATTAACCTAACTTATGGTACTAGCCAACCTAAAATGAAGGAAACAAGAGTAATTACAAGTTTTCTTCAAGAACAGGCGGGAAATGAAGCCCACCTAAAAATGGGGATAACCCACGACGAAAGCTTAGGTGATAATTTATCGGTTACTGTAATTGCAACGGGTTTTCACGGCAATAAAAAAACCTATGTATTAAACGAAGTTCAAAATCAGACAATTGTTCAAACCAATGAAATTCCTCAAAAGATTCAAATTGAAACAATTGTAGATAACAGTACTTACGTAAATACACCTAATCACGTGCAACCAAGTGAAACAGTTGTGCAACAACCAAATTTCAATCCCGCGCCAATTCATGCTCCAACGGTTACAGATATTTTCAATTCTAATCCTGCAATAGAAGATCAAACAATTTCTCATCAAAATATACCGAATAATTACGGCCAACAACCCCGTCAAGAAGTTCACCGCTATGAAAGAGAATCACTGTTAAACGATGAAAGTGTTCCTTCGTACAAAGCTAAAAATATAAATTTATATCAAGCGCCCTCTAGTGCTGATGTGAATATTTCCAAATTCTCATTAAATGCAGATACCTCTAACGATGATCGTGATTTCACAATTCGTCCGAATAGACATTTGCATGACAATGTAGATTAATAAGTTGTCATCTAGTGTTTGTGTTTAAATGGTCGCTCTAGGGCGACTATTTTTTTTACTCACTTTTCTAAATAAAACGCCAAATATTGATTGGCAACCAGGTCTGATGCATAATGCTCTACGGCAAATAAATTGCAGTTATTGCAAATATTTTCTATAGTTTTTTCATTGAGGGACAAATGCTTAGAAATAGAATTCGCTAAATTTGTAAAATCTAATTTTTCAGCCAAATAACCGGTTTCATTTTCTATAATCATTTCCGGAATACCTCCCACAGCAAAAGCGGCTACAGGAATACCACAAGCCAAGCTTTCCATAATTGTGGTTGGCAAATTTTCTTCGTGTGATGTAGTTACATAAATATTTGAACTCCAATACGCTTTCCTCAAAATTGACAAATCTGAAACAAATCCCAAATGTTTCATAGGTATACCCAAATCCAATTCCATAGAACGAGAATCGCCAATTACCAATGCTTGAATTTCCTTACCTTGGGCCTTTAACAATTTACAAATTTCCTTGAATTCTTGAAATCCTTTAGCTTGATTCATTAAATTCGCCGCCGAAAACATGAGCGTTGGTATATTCGTTTTCAAATTAAAACTTTCCAACGATTCTAATCTTTCATTTGAAGTTGCAGGTCTGAAATAATTCACGTCTATGGGATTGGGAATCACCTTCATTTTTGATTTTTGAAGATCTTCAATTACCCCAGACAAGTTTGCACGGGTCAAAAGCCATTGACTGGGTAATGCAAATTTAATTTCTCCGTTTCCCCAAATTTTATGTTTTTTAGAATATACCCTTTTCGATAAATCATTGGAACTGGGCGATTTCAAATATTGGCAATTTCCACAACCATTTTCATAGTTTTCACAGCCTCTAGGGTGATAACATCCACCCGTAAAAGGCCACATATCGTGGCTTGTCCAAACTATTGTTTTATTGGTTTGAATGAAGGATTCAATTCCCTCCAAAGACAAAAAGCCTTTATTCACCCAATGTAAATGGATAATATCGGCATTCTTTACTTGAGGAATTTTTGTAATTTCAATTCCGAATGGTGCATGACTAAAGGCAAACCGAATGGTTTTATTTTTTTCAAACCTCAAAAAATCCAATTTTTCTAAAGCATGCTTTGCAAATGCAATCTTGCGTTTGATCCAGTTATTGGCCCAAAGCTGGTAATCGCCTGATTGTCCCTCAAAAACCAAATGAACAGAATTTACTCCATTAATTTTATTGAGTGATTCTGAAAGTCGCTGCGCCGCCACGAAAGCACCTCCGGCAGGAGAAGCATTTAAGTGAACGATACGCAACGTTTTATTCATTTTGGAACAACTGAATGAGAAGTATTCTCAGCTTTTAATTTTTTAGACAATTTCAAGGCCAAGAAAAACAAACCGCAAACGAGTGAACCAGCTACTACAAATGGCAATTCCTTAGAATTTGCATATAAATAGGAAGCAAATAAAGGCCCAACAACTCTTGATAAGGACGACAAACTTTGCAGTGATCCTAGCATTGTTCCTTGAGCTTGTGGTGGTGTATTGATTGAAACCAAAGCATTGATGGATGTCATTAAAAGCCCATTGCCTACCGAAAGCAACAAAATTGCAATTCCTTGATTTACATAAAACCAATCTAGATTGGGCGGCAGAGGAATAATTGCCAATCCGATACCTACCATTGGGCAACCTAAAAGCAACATCTTTTTTAGTCCTAGTTTTTTGGAAAATACACCAATCAACAAACCTTGAACAATAGCTCCTGCGATTCCAATAACACCAAATATTTTACCTACTTGCATTTCATTAAGGCCATATTTTTCTTTCCAAAGAACGCTACCATTCACTTGCATCATGCTAAAAGCCATGATATAAATAAAGTTAATTAAAAAAAGTTCGCCAATAACTTCCATATTCCATACTTGGAACATTCCTTTAAAGGTATCTGAAGCTTTACGTCTGTGACCGGAGCGATTGGTATTGCTTTCTGGCAAAAAAAGAAATGCGAGAATAAAATTAAAAACACATAAAGCAGCTGTAAAAGTACCCACATAGAACAAACCTCCTTTGCTGAATAAAAGCCCACCAATTGGCGGCCCAAACACAAATCCAAGTCCAAAAGAAGCGCCAATGATTCCCATTTTCTTGGCCCTATCGGCAGGTTCAGTGATATCGGCTATATAAGCTTGTGCGGCTGAGATATTGGCACTACCAAATCCCGAAATTATTCGAGAAACGAGTAAAATCATAAAATTGCCAGCAAACCCAAAGATATAATACCCGATGGCATTTACCAAAATACTACCCAAGATAATAGGTCTTCTACCTATTCTATCAGAAAGCGACCCAAACAGAGGCGCGAATAAAAATTGAATGATTGAAAAAGCGGCTGCAGTTATGCCCACTGCATAATCAGGATTGAACGACAAATGACTTGCAATGGCCATTGATTTAGCCAAATTTGGCAAGATGGGAATAATAATACCAAACCCTAATAGGTCTATAAAAATTGTTAAAAACAATGTGGCTATACGTTTATCTTTCATATTGAGAATATCTTTCTAATTTTTGATTGATCCAACTTTCGGAAATTGGAATGTATAATTGATTTCTAGCTTGATCTAAAGTTTCAACCAAAGTATTAATAACCAAGCTATCGTTTGTTAATTCGCCAATTTTATATTGAGAAATGGCTTGTTCTTGGGTAATTACCTTTGATGAATTACAAAATGGAATCCACAATAACATTCTTTGGAAAAAGTCTATATTGGTTTGACTCAACAAACGAAAAACCTTATCAATGCTACAACCAGAAGGGGCCTCTTTTGACTCATCAACTGCAACAATAACAATACTTTCGTGTATAATTTCAAAACCAGCGGTGATTTCAGAACCGTGTGATTTCCATTGTTCTGTAAAAGAACGCATGAGAAATGTAATATCATGGATTTCACTTTCTGCCAACAACTTATTAGCTGCAAATACCCAAACACGTGAAGACCCGGGTAAATTAGAAATCAGCATAATTAATTATTTGCATTTATTAATTCTGCAATATCTAACACTTGAATATCATTTTCTTTTTCAAAGTGTTTGGTTCCATCACGCATCATGGTCATACAGAAAGGACAATTCACTGCAATAATTTCAGCACCTGTTTCAATGGCCTCTTCAACCCTTTCCACATTTACTTCCTTGTTGCCATTTTCAGCTTCTTTGAACATTTGGGCACCACCTGCACCGCAACAAAATCCATTTGTTTTGCAACGTTTCATTTCTACCAAATCAGCATCTAGGCGTTCCATTACCATTCTTGGAGCTTCGTAAATACCGTTGGCTCGTCCTAAATAGCAACTATCATGATAGGTAATTTTTTTACCTTTGTATGGACCACCTTCAATTGCCAATCTGCCGCTATCTAAAAGTTCATTGATAAATTGAGTATGGTGAACCACATCGTAATTACCACCTAAATTTGGATATTCGTTTTTTAATGTGTTATAACAATGTGGACAAGCGGTTACAATTCTTTTCACACCATAACCATTGAGTATTTCAATATTTTGCATTGCCTGCATTTGAAAAAGGAATTCATTTCCAGCACGTTTGGCGGGATCACCAGTGCAACCTTCTTCCGCGCCTAAAATTGCAAAACTCACATTGGCTTTATTTAGAATTTCTGCAAAAGCTTTGCTTACTCTTTGTGCGCGTTCATCATAGCTACCAGCACATCCCACCCAAAATAATATTTCTGGAGTTGTGCCTTCTTGTATATAGGATTGTAGGGTTTTAATTACTGCCATAATTGTTGCAATTTCGCGAATAACATTCAACCTTCATAATCAATTTTCCCAAATGTGTGGATAGTTTTAAAAAAGCATAAAAAAAGGCCCTGTTTAAGGCCTTTTCTGAATTCGACAAAATTCGTTAATATCCAGATCCACCTAGACCAATTGGCTCGCGATAAGGAACAACTAACAAAGGACAAGTGGCATCTTCACAAATTGTTTGTATAGCGCTTACTCTTAACATTCCTTCACTGTTTCCCATAACAGTAATCCATTTACTCCTCAAATTATTCGAATGCGCTAAAATAGCATTAACAATTTCAGTAGTAACTCCTAAATCTATAACTTTGGTTCTCAGACCTTTCTCAACCATGTAATTATTGCCTTGAATGGCATAAACATGACTCATTTTCGTATCGTCACCTTTGTCAGATTTTTTAACTTCCAAAACCGTCACATTAGAGTAAAACAATTTGGCCCAATGTGAAGCAGGAGAAAATTTCTGTCGGGTTTCTGAACTTGAATCAACAGGCATAACCAAATCAATAGGCGTTTGCCATTTGGTATTGGGATTCAAGAAAAGCATGTTACAATCAAGCTTGTCAATTTTCGCACTCATACCTCCACCAAGAAGTCCGGCTTTAGCAGGCGTAGCACCAACAATAACAAAAGTTGCTTTCAGCTTTTCAGCCGCAACAGAAAGTCCTTTCCAAAAATTACCAGGAAAATTTGAGATTTCTAATTGAACACCATGTTTCAATTTGAA